>CAJDTL010000012.1_pt1 | contig 119283 bp, 103 predicted proteins | sample 7389871 | NCBI WGS metagenome assembly CAJDTL01 (sample SAMEA7055650, study PRJEB34461) | soil metagenome | biome: terrestrial ecosystem; feature: Peninsula; material: soil | place: Antarctica | collected 2016 | reverse complement strand
ACCACCTCAAAGACGACCCCGGCACCGGCTGGACCGTGACCCAACCATCCCCGGGCGTCTTCATCCACACCTCCCCCACCGGCCGCGTCTACCCCATCACCCCCGACCCACCACCGTTCTAGAGCACTGGCAACCGGCCTTCAGCACTGCCCCTCAGGCCGCTCAGGCCCGTCCGGCGCCTCAGGCCCGTCCGGCAAGTCCGCCAAGTTCGTTATGTCCCGAACCATCTCCACCTCGCATTCGGCTAACAAGGATATGGACGCTGGGTTTGGACGGTTCAACCTGCGCCGAAGTCCTCACCGCCACCGACCGTGGCAGCCGCAACCCATTGCGCTCGTGCGAGGATCGGCCGCACGGCATAGGCTTGATTGGTTAGGATGCATAGACAGACCCCGCTGGTGCCGGTGCAGTTCCGCCGGACACCGGCAGACGCTCACGATTTTAGGAGTTCGCATGGCAACTACACGCACAGCCCATACGGTTTGGAACGGCGATCTGCCCACCGGCTCCGGTCAGGTATCACTTGATACTTCCGGAATCGGTACCTACGACGTGACATGGAAGGCACGCGCGGAGCAGGCCGAAGGCAAGACCAGCCCCGAGGAGCTCATCGCCGCCGCGCACTCGGCGTGCTTCTCCATGGCATTCAGCAACATGCTGGGCGAAGAAGGAAAGACGGCCGACGAGGTCCACACCACCGCCGATGTGACCTTCCAGCCGGGTGAGGGCATCACCGGAAGCCACCTGACTCTCAAGGCGAAGGTTCCCGGGCTCAGCGAGGCTGATTTCCAGCGTATTGCGGACAACGCCAAGTCGGGCTGTCCGGTCTCCGCCGCGCTGGCCGGCGTCAACATCACCCTCACCGCCTCACTGGAGGCGTAGCACCACCACGTTCCGGGGCCTGCGGGCCTCCGGAGTCTGAAGCACAAAGGCCACGGTTCCCCTTCGGGAGCCGCGGCCTTTGCCTTCGACTGCAGCAGCCGTGCCGTCCCGGACCTGCGTCACCCCACCGGTGGCCGGGCCGGCAGGTTTCCAGTCCGACGGCTGGGATATCCGGCCAGCGCCGGCGGCGTCTGGGTGGGGATCTCGGCGAGCATCTCCTTGAGCACACCGACACCGTATTCCAGCTGCGGGTCTGAACCGTCAGCGTACGCGTGCGGCGGGAATGGAACTTCGATGTCGGGATCAACCCCATAGTTTTCCACCTGCCAGCCGACTCCCCCGCTGAACCAGAATGCATACCTCGGCTGGGTTACGCCCGTACCATCGGCCAGCGCAAACTTCCCATCGATACCCACTACGCCGCCCCAGGTGCGCATTCCAACCACAGGACCGATGCCACGCAGCTTCGCCACCTGGGTGATGATGTCTCCGTCCGAGCCGGCAAATTCGTCGGTCAGGATCACCACGGGCCCCCGCGGGGCCTGCGCCGGGTAAATTCCGGGGCGAAGACCGCGCGCCTGTGTCCACGCGGTCATTTTTCGGCCGATCAGTTCCGCCACCAGCTGGGATGTATGCCCGCCCCGGTTACGCCGGACGTCCACGATCAGCCCGTCCTGTGCCGTTTCGGTGTCCAGATCCCGGTGCAGCTGCGACCAGCCGCGGGCCTGCATGTCCGGAATATGCAGGTAGCCGAACCGCTCCGCGGATGTCTGGCGGACGGTGCGGCGGTTCCCCAGCACCCAGTCCTGATAGCGCAACCGCTCTTCGTCCTTGATCGGCACAACGGCGATCCGGCGCACCTGGCCCGCGCCGTCGTCGTGCCCGGGTCCGTTGCGCACGGTAAGTTCAACGGTTTTCTCCGCGGCTCCGACCAGCAGCGTTTCGGGGCCGTTGTCCGGCACTTCCACGCCATCGATACGCAGCAGCACGTCGCCCGGAAGCACGCCAGCTCCGGGCGCCCGCAGCGGTGAGCGGGCCTGCGGATCCGAAGATTCCCCCGGAAGTACACGGGCAATTTCCCAGCCGCGGGCGGTGCGCCTGAGATCGGCGCCCAGCCGGCCCTGCTGGCCGGAACCCGGCTCGGAGACCGCCTTGGGTGTGACGTAGGCGTGCGAGGTGCCCAATTCGCCGTGCATCTCCCAGAGCAGATCAACCAGATCATCGTGCGAACCCAGCCTTTCCACCAGCGGCCGGTAGCGGTCGTAAACGCCCTGCCAGTCGATCCCGGCCATGTCGGCGGTCCAGTAGAAATCCCGTTGCAGCCGCCATGCTTCATCGAAGGCCTGCCCCCAGACCTTCAGCGGCTCCAGCTGGACCCGGATCCGACTCAGATCCACGGTGATGCTGTCCGCGGAACTTTCCTCGACCTTTACGTCGGCGGGAACCACTCTGACTTTGCCCTCATGGACCAGAACGATCCGCTTGCCGTCCCCGGTGACCCGATAAGCGCCCAGCGCGGGTACGAGCGTGCTGACCTCGCGCTTGGCGATGTCGAAACGCTCCAGCCGCTGCGCTACGGGCTGGTCGCTGGTGGAGGCCCGTCCGTCGCCGGTGACGCCCTCCGCCGCGCCGGCAAGCCAGAGAAGCGCTCCGTCCGCGGCGCTGAGTTTTTCGTAGTTGCCCTGCGGGACGGGGACCGGGATGAGCCGCTCGCTGATCCCCTGCGCGTCAACAACGAGCGGCGTGACCAGATCGTTGTCCCCGTCCTTGTCCTGGCTCTTGGCCTGGCTCTTGGCCTGGTCTTTGTCCCCGTCCTTGTCCAGGTTCGCCTCGAGTGCCTCTGGCTCGGCGGGTGTGCCTTCCACCGACGGGCCAAAGGGCGACGGCGTCCCGGCGGCGAGTGCGAGCAGGAATGGTTTGGTGGAGGCCGGGAAGCTCAGATCGAATCCGTGCGTGTCGTAGACCGGGTCGAAGCTGCGCTGGGACAGGAAAGCGACGAACCGACCATCTGGGGTAAATGCCGCGCCGTGATCGGCGAATCTGCCGTCCGTGAGTTCCAGGATGCCACCGGGGTTGTCCGTAGCCGGGCCATCACTGGCTGCGCCGCCCGCCGCTGCGCCGCCCGTCGCCGCGCCGCTTGTGGTTGAGCCGCTTGTGGTTGAGCCCTCCTTAACTGAGCCATCCTTCACAGGGGATAACCGCAGCCGGGAGCGGTCGGTGTCAGCACCGACCGGTTCCACCCACAGCAGCCACGCCGAATCCGGGCTGAAGACCAGCTCGCTGATGGCGCCGGCGTCGGTGCCGGCCACCTCCCGGAGCGTTCCAGCCGCCACATCAACCAACAGCACCTGCCCGAGCTCGGTCGCCGCCGCGGCAAATCTGCCGTCCGGGCTGGCAGCAATTTCGCTCACCCGCACAAGACCGTCGAAATCGATCCGCTGGGCACCCAGGGCCGGATCCTCGCGTCTGCCCGATCCCGTGGCGCCGGCCGGGGCAACGGCCGCGCGGCCCGATCCGGCTCCGCCCGATACGCCGGAATCCTGGCGGGTCAGCCCCTCGTCGGACACGGACGGAACCGATACGGACACCGCGCTGCCCTGGTTTACGGCGGCGGCGGACACCGGCCGGGGCAATGCGTCCGGGAGGAGCGGCTCCGCTGCTGCACCCTTACCTACAGCGCCTTTCGCCGCGTCGTCCGGGGCATCATTGCCCGGGAGTGCAGCGGCCGAACCTTCCGCAACATCCGTCCGGACGTCCTTAATATAGAGGGCCTCAACGCCGCCGTGATCAGCAACGTAGACGACTTTGTCTTTGCCCAACGGCCGAACCAGCCGGGTCCGCACGCCCGGAGTTGCCTCGAGGATGCGCGACGGGCCATCGCGATGGGTCAGCCAGTGCGCAGTTCCGTGGGCCTCCACGGCACTGGCGCGGCCGGTCAGGTCCGGGACCACCTGGCCGAGATGCTCGCTGACATTCAATGACCGGGGCCGGCGCGCGGTCGACGCCGACCCCAAGGTCACGGCCAGCTGGACCGGTTCGGCGTCAAGTCCGTGAAGCAGGAACAGGCTCCCGGCGGACTCAAACACGATCCGCGCGCCATCGGTGGCGGCGTGTCGGACGTAGAACCCGTCGTGATCCGTGTGCCGCCGCAGACCGGCACCGTTTGGCCGGACGGAATAGACGTTCCCGTAGCCTTCATGATCGGAGAGGAAGGCGATCCGCTCACCGATCCACATCGGATCCGCTAGATTGCCGTCCAAGCCGGGAACCAGACGGGAGAATTCCCCTGACCCGTCGGCGTCGATCCACAGTTTCCCGGCTGTACCGCCGCGGTAACGCTTCCACCAGGCCGGTTCACGTGATAGCACGGAAGAGACGACGACGGGCCTCTCATCGCCGACTTCGGGGCCGAACGCTACCCCTTCAATCGGGCCGTACGGTAGCAGCCGTAGGTCCGAGCCGTCGGTTTTCAGCGCATACGCCCAGGTATGGCGGCTTTCCGCCTGGTCAACGGCGCTTGTCACTACCACGTCGTCTGCGGCGGTAAATCCCTTAACCTTGGTGCTCTGATGCCCGAAATAAGTCAGCCGGCGGAAGTCCCCGCCGTCAATGGCAGAGCTCACTACCTCCGGTGCGGAATCCTGCACCACGGTCCAGACCAATTGGCTGCCGTCGGGTGTGAACCGCGGATTCCGCGCCGGCAGCTGGAGCGACGACACCCGCCAGGCCCGTCCGCCAACCAGCGGCGCCACCCAGACGTCATCCTCGGCCACGAATGTGACCAGTTCGCCGTGCAAATGCGGATATCGGAGGTAGCTCGAAGAGGTCATTGTTCGATCTTAGCCACCCGGTCCGCCAGCGCCCGGAAGGCCGACCGGCGGCCCGGAAAGTGGATCCGCTGCGGGCCAGCAGTTAGTCTCCGCGGGGCTTTCACACCGCCGGCTGACGTGGTGAGATGGTTTTATGCGAATCCTTATCTCCGGTGGCTCCGGACTCCTCGGCTCAGCCGTCGGTCAGCATCTCAGTGCCCAGGGACATCGGGTGACCAGGCTGGTCCGCCGTCCGGCCCGGAATTCCGACGAGGTGCAATGGGACCCGGCAACCCGCAAACTTGATCCGCGCTGGGTGGACGGGATGGACGCGGTCATCAACCTCTCCGGTGCGGGACTGGCGAACCGACCGTGGACGCGGCGTTACGTGGAAACCCTGTATCAATCCCGGGTCGATCCCACCGCCACGCTGGTCCGGGCCATGACGCAGGCGGACAACCCGCCCGCGGTCTTCCTGAGCCAATCCGGGACGGGATATTACGGCGACACGGGCACCACTACCGTGGACGAGACCGGTCCGACGGCGAAGGGCTCGCTGGTAGCCGATATCTGCAGGCGCTGGGAAGAAGCGGCGTTGGCGGCGCCCGATCGCGTGCGGACGGTAGTGATGCGCACCGGCGTCGTCGCCACCCGCCGCGGCGGAGCGATCGGCAAGCTGCTGCTGCCGATTAAGGCCGGTGTCGGCGGGCCGCTGGGCAACGGCCTGCAGTACTGGCCCTGGATTTCCCTGCCTGACGACGTCGCCGCGATGGAATTCCTGCTGCACGAAGACATCCGTGGGCCGGTGAATGTGTGCGCGCCGGAACCGGTACAGGTGGACGATTTGGTGGCGGCGCTCGCCCGAGCGCTGGGAAAGCCCGCACGCTTCCGTGTCCCCGAGCTGGTTCTCACCTGCGCGCTGGGCCGGCTCGCCGAAGAAATGCTGCTCACCAGCACCCGTGCGGTTCCCCGCGTCCTGCTGGACCACGGTTTCCGGTTCATGCATCCGACGGTGTCAGCAGTGGCGGCGTGGGTGGCCGGAGCGGATTGATCGGAGCATCGGAAAAGACCGACCCGCGGCGGGACACATCAGTCAGCCGCCAGGTGGACTTCGGCTATCCGCTACCTTCCCGGCGGGACACATCAGTCAGCCGGCAGGTGGACTTCGGCTATCCGCCAATAGCCCTGCTCCGCGCGCTGCAGCACAAACAGCAGTTGCTGAGTTGCCGCGTCCGGCTGGGACCTGACCACCACGCCTTGCTGGTCCTGCTCGGCGAATCCACTGGTGACCGTGGTCGCGCTGAGGTGTGCCGAGTTGGGTAGGTCATCGGCCAGTTCCCGGGCGTTGAGGACCTGGCTTTCCAGACCGGTGAGTTTGTGTTTGTCCTGCTGCAGCCGGGCGGCAACCGCCGCATCCGCTGCCATGGCCGGCGAATCCGCCGCATCCACATGCAGTAGCAGGTCCGGCTGGCCGGAGGAAAACGCGTATGAGCGCAGCCATGCCAACGCGCCCAGCGCCTCCACCGGGTCGTTGGAACCCAGCCTGGTCCGGATCGCGTCCGGAACCGCCAGCGTCGCCAGTGCATCTCCTGTCGGCTCTCCTGTCGGCACCGTCGACCCTTGGCCGTCCGGTTCCGCCAGCTGGCCGGTTCCACCGGCTTCCGGCCGCCAGATAAGCATGCCGGCGCCCACCAGCACCAGAAGAACGACGGCCGCCGCAAAAGTGCGAAGCACCCGGACCATGCGGCCGGCCGCCCGTGGAAACCCGCCCCCGCGGAGGCCGGATGACCCATGACGCCGCGCCTCCCAGCGGCGGGGCGCGGAGGTCTGCCGCTGGCGTGTCCAGCTCCCGGGCCGGTACCAGCGCACCGCCGGACGCCGCACCTGGCGCCGGGTGAGCAGATCCGGCAAAACACTGGGATGAACTGCGGAGGAGAGATCAATGGCGGCGGCGGGAGCGCTGCGGTAAACGGCCTGGGCAAATTCAAGCGCCGTTGGCCGCCGCGACGGCATCTCGTGCAGGCCGGCCTCAAGGGCCGCCACCAGCTCCTCCGGCACATCCGGGGCCAATGCCGACAGCGGGGGCCGGGAGTCCGTTTCCCGGGGAACCTGACCGGTGAGCGCGAACCAGCCCACGGCCGCTGCAGCATAGACGTCGGCGGCCGGGTCCAAGGCCGTTTCCCCGCCGTCCCCGGAGCATGCGCCGTCCCCGGAGTATGCGGCGTCCGCGGTGAATCCCGGGGTACCGGCCCTGAGCTGCGCGGTATCCCCCACCATCCTGGCTACGCCAAAGTCGGCGAGCAGCGGCTTGCCCTGGGCGGTAAAGAGAACGTTGCCCGGAGAGACGTCCCGGTGCGCGACGCCCTCGGCATGCAAATAACCCAGCACCTGTGCCAAAGGAGTGAGTACGGTCACGCACTCGCCGACACTGAGCGGACCACGCGCAGCAACCAGGCCCGCCAGCGATCCGCCGGGTGCATAGTCCATCAGCAGGGCCCTCCCACCGGCCCACACACCGGCGAGCCCGATGGAGGAGTGGACCGTCAGCAAATGATCGTGGGTGAAATTCCCAAGGATCCGCAGTTCCCGGGCCAACGCCGCGTCCGAGGTCCCGGTCCGGGACTCCTCCGGCGGAAAGCACTTGGCTGCCAGCAGCCGGCCCGTTGCCACGTGCTGTACGAGCCACACCTGCGCGCTGGCCCCCGTTCCCAGCAGTCTCTCCGCGTCGTAGCCCGGAAACACCGGACGGGTGTCCGGATCGTCGTCGAACCCCACGACCGGGCCGCCGTCGAATCGCACGACCGGGCCGCCGTCGGACCCCACCACCGGGCGGCCGTCGGACCCCACTACCGGGCCGCCGTCGGGAGCTAAATTATCCATAACTCAGGGATAGCCGAAATTCCCGGATGGTGCAGAAGTTATCCACAGGTCATCTTCCGCCACACGGATTTAGGGCCTGCGGCCAAAAGGTCTACCCTTGAGGTCATGACTCTTGAGTTCACCGAGGTCGGATTCGCCCCGGATTTAGTTGATTACACCCAGGCGTGGGAGCAGCAGCGCAAGCTGCACGCCGCCGTCGTCGGCTCCACCGCTCCCAGCACCGTCCTGCTGCTGGAACACTCCGCCGTCTACACCGCCGGCAAGCGGACCGAGGAGCATGAGAGGCCCTTTGACGGTACGCCCGTGATCGCTGTGGACCGCGGCGGCAAGCTGACCTGGCACGGACCCGGGCAGCTGGTCGGCTACCCCATTGTCGCGCTGAAGGATCCGCACGGCATCCGGGAGTACGTTCGCATTCTGGAGGAAATCATCATCAACGTCCTTCGGGACTACGGCGTCACCGGCACACGGGCGGACGGACGCGCGGGCATCTGGATCGAGGCGGACGACCGGGGACCGACGCGGAAGATCGCGGCCATCGGGATCCGTGTCCACGACGGCGTCACAATGCATGGCTTTGCGATCAACTGCAACAATGATCTTGCGCCGTACTCGATGATCATTGCCTGCGGCATCACGGATGCCGGTACCACTTCCATTCAGGCGGAGACCGGTCGGGACGTATACCCGGCCGATCTGGTGACCCGGATCACCGAAGAGTTTTGCACGCATGAAGGGGCGCTTATTGCCCCGGATGTTCACGAAGACGCGATCGGGCGCGGTCCCACAGGACCGGCGCCGGCAGAAGGAGTTCTACTGTGACCTTGGCACCCGAAGGCCGCAAGATGTTGCGCATCGAGCAGCGCAACTCCGAGACCCCCGTCGAGCGGAAGCCCGAATGGATCAAGGCCAAGGTCAAGATGGGGCCGGAATACATCGGCCTGAAGAATCTGGTGAAAAAGGAGGGGCTGCACACCGTCTGCGAGGAGGCGGGCTGCCCGAACATTTTCGAGTGCTGGGAAGACAAGGAAGCGACGTTCCTGATCGGCGGGGCGCAGTGCACCCGGCGCTGCGATTTCTGCCAGATCGACACCGGTAAGCCTTCCCCGCTGGACCGGTTCGAGCCCACCAAGGTGGCGCGTTCGGTGAAGGCGATGGATCTGCGCTACGCCACGGTCACCGGTGTGGCCCGTGATGACCTGCCGGATGAGGGTGTCTGGCTCTATGCCGAAACCATTCGGAAGATCCACGAGCTGAACCCGGGTACCGGCGTCGAAATCCTCATTCCCGATTTTTCCGGGAAACCGGAACACATTGCGGCCATTTGCGACTCCCGGCCGGAGGTCTTCGCGCACAATGTGGAGACCGTCCCGCGCATCTTCAAGAGCATCCGGCCCGCGTTCCGCTATGAGCGCTCGCTCGACGTGATCACGCAGGGCCGTGATCTGGGCATGGTCACCAAATCCAACCTGATTCTGGGGATGGGCGAAACACGCGAGGAAGTTTCACTTGCGCTGCGTGATCTGCACGAGGCGGGCTGTGACCTGATCACCATCAACCAGTATCTGCGTCCGAGCGAGCGGCATCATCCGGTGGACCGTTGGGTCAAGCCGCAGGAATTCGTGGAACTCGCACAGGAAGCCGAAGAAATCGGTTTCCTCGGCGTGATGGCCGGGCCGCTGGTTCGCTCGTCGTACCGTGCCGGACGGTTGTGGGCCACGGCGATGCGCAAGAAGGGCCTGACGATTCCCGAGGAGCTGGCGCATATTGCGGACTCCGGCTCGACCCGCCAGGAGGCGGCCACGCTTCTGGCCGCACACTAACCGCTCCGAATACCGATAGAATTAACTCCACTATGGCCAAATCCACCAGCTCCGCATCCACCAGCCCCGACGCACCCAAGCGCAAGCTCTTTTCGCGACGCCCCAAAGACGGCGCCTCCACCGGCCCTAAGAAGCAGGGGCGCGTCAAGCAGATGGTGGAAGTGTTCAAGATGACCCGCCGCTACGACCCGAATGTGCCGTGGCTCATGCTGCTGGTCTTCCTCGGCGTCGTTGTTGTGGGACTGGTGCTGGGAATCTTCGTTTTCAGCGGCAACTGGATCACCGGGCTGATCATGGGCATCACACTCGGGCTGTTGGGCGCGCTGCTCGTGCTTTCGCGTCGGGCCGAGCGCGCTGCCTTCGCGCAGATTGAGGGCAAACCGGGAGCTTCCGGCGCGGCCCTGAATACACTCAAGCGCGGTTGGATCGTTGAAGAGCAGCCGGTCGCGGTCAACCCGCGCACCCAGGACGCCGTCTTCCGTGCCATCGGCCGCCCGGGTATCGTCCTGATCACCGAGGGCCCCTCCACCCGGGTGCGCACCCTGGTGGATTCAGAGCGCAAGCGGCTGAAGCGGATTCTGCCCAACGTCACCGTCCATGTGATTGAAACCGGCCGGGGCGAAGGACAAGTTGAGCTGAGCAAGCTGACGAAAAAGCTGCAGAAGTTCAAGCCGGAGCTGACCAAGGTGGAGGTCGGCGCGGTCAACAAGCGCATTTCCTCGCTGGGGAACAAGCTGCCGATCCCGAAGGGCATCGACCCGTATAAAGCGCGTCCGGACCGCAAGGCCGCCCGCGGGCGCTAAGCGCCAAGTAGGCGCGGGCCCTGCCGCCGCCGTCCGGATTCGGCCATCAGGAGCTGCCGGTACGGTCCGCCCAAAGGCGGCGTCTGCGCAGGGTCCGGGACAGAGCGTGCGCAGGATACGATTCTGCGCAGCGGTACGCGGGAAACCAGCGCAGGTTCCCGCGGTACGGGGGTCCTCCACCGCATACCGCCCGCTTGGTAACACTTTTCGGGAACACCTCACGGCCGTGTCGTGACGCCCCATACCGCCTGCTACATCCGGACGAAGGTAGTGTTCTACATCCGGACGAAGGTAGTGTTCTACATCCGGACGAGCTTGGTGTTCATCGCCTTGTCATGAAGTCCGCGGTGGTCCGCATCCACAATCACCACAGGGATCACCAGTGCCAGCAGCAGCGTGCGGACCACGGCGGCGAGCGGGCCAGCCGGGCCGCCGTCAAGCCTTTTCACGTGGATGCCTGCAATCCGGTGCCCGATGCTGTAGCCCAACGTCCCGACCAGCAGAATCTGTTCCAGCACGAATATTCCCAGAATTCCGTTGGGATTCCCGTTCAGGAACAGATGCGCTATCAGGTAGCACAGCCCCCAGTCGATGCAGATCGCCAGGATGCGGCGTCCGGCCCGTGCCATCGAGCCGGGTCCGGTTTCCGGCAGCCCGAGCCGCTCACCGGGATATTTGGAAATTCCAGAAGTATCAGGGCCGCTGAGCCAGGATCCGATGTCTTTACGATCTACCACGCCTCCAGCCTACCCGGGCCACCGATGCGGCCCTACCGGGGCACCGATGCGGGCCCGACACGGGCCCGCCGCTAGACTGGGGCGAGCGGCGATCCCGAAACCTGCCCGAAACAGTACAGACACTTCCGGGTAATCACGTGTCCCTAGTCTGGTAACAGTTGCAGTTGCAATACATGGCCGCATGCGGCCGGACCCCCCTTATGCGTAAGGAGCATAGATGTTCAAGAACGCGGACGAAGTCCTCAAATACATCAAGGACGAAGACGTTAAATTCGTTGATATCCGATTCACCGATCTGCCGGGGGTACAGCAGCACTTCAATGTTCCCGCCAAGAGCGTCGACGCGGACTTCTTTGTCCACGGTCAGCTGTTTGACGGTTCCTCCATCCGCGGATTCCAGGGCATCGCCGAGTCGGATATGCAGCTGATCCCGGATGTCACCACCGCCTTCGTCGACGCGTTCCGGCTGGAAAAGACCCTGGCACTGAACTTCTCCATCGTCAACCCGCGCACCGGAGACCCCTACCACCGCGATCCCCGCGGCGTGGCCGAGAAGGCCGAGGCGTACCTGGCCTCTACGGGCATTGCCGACACCGCGTTCTTCGGTTCCGAGGCGGAATTCTTCGTCTTCGACAATGTGCAGTTCGAGTCGTCCCCGCAGGGCTCCTTCTATAAGATCGATTCGGTCGAAGCCAACTGGAATACCGGCCGCGAGGAAGAAGGCGGCAACCTCGGCTACAAGACCCCGGTCAAGGGCGGTTACTTCCCCGTCGCTCCGGTTGACCACCAGGCGGACCTGCGCGACGCCATGTGCATCGAGCTGGACAACGTTGATCTGGAGGTGGAGCGCTCCCACCACGAGGTCGGTGCCGCCGGCCAGGCAGAGATCAACTACAAGTTCAACACTTTGGTCCACGCCGCCGATGACCTGCAGAAGTTCAAGTACGTTATCAAAAACACCGCGTGGCAGTGGAACAAATCCGTCACCTTCATGCCCAAGCCGGTCTTCGGTGACAACGGATCCGGCATGCATTGCCACCAGTCCCTGTGGAACGGCGGCGAGCCGCTCTTCTACGACGAAAAGGGCTACGCAGGTCTGTCCGACCTCGCCCGCTGGTACATCGGCGGTCTACTCAAGCACTCCTCCGCCGTGCTCGCGTTCACCAATCCCACGGTGAATTCCTACCGCCGCCTGGTCAAGGGCTTCGAGGCACCGGTGAACATGGTCTACTCACAGGGCAACCGCTCGGCCGGTATCCGCATCCCCATCACCGGTTCCAACCCGAAGGCCAAGCGCCTCGAGTTCCGCGCACCGGATGCCTCGTCCAACCCGTACCTGGCCTTTGCTGCGCAGCTGATGGCCGGCCTGGACGGCATCAAGAACCGGATCGAACCACCGGCTCCGATCGACAAGGACCTTTACGAGCTGCCGCCCGAGGAAGCACGGGACATCCCCAAGGCCCCGGGATCCCTGGAGGAAGCACTGCAGGCGCTGTCGGACGACAACGAGTTCCTGCAGGCCGGCGGTGTCTTCACCCAGGATCTCATTGATACCTGGATCGAGTACAAGTACGAATACGAGATCAGGCCGCTGTCGCTGCGTCCGAACCCGTACGAGTTCGAGCTCTACTACGGGGTGTAAGCCCCCGGGCACGCCGGGCTCGTCCGGCGGATCACGACGGCGGCTCCTCACGCAGGTGAGGGGCCGCCGTTCGCCGTCGTCCGGCTGATCCGCTCATCGACTGTGCCGCAGATGTTCGATAGGCCCGCCAAAGGGACATCTGCTGCTCAGTCGATGCCTTCTTGGGTCAGCCGCATCCCGGGCTCGAGACGATCCCCGTCTAGAAGATGGACCAGCCGGTCCGGGAAGTGAATTCGTCCAGCGCCTCGACGCCGGCCAGCGAGTTTCCGGATTTGCTCAGCCCCGGACTCCAGACGCAGATGGTGCACCGGCCCGGGACCACGGCCACGATACCGCCGCCGACGCCGCTTTTCCCCGGCAGCCCGACCCGGAAGGCAAACTCGCCCGCGGCGTCGTACGTACCGCAGGTGAGCATCACCGCGTTGATGCGCTTCGTCTGGCTGGGTGAGAGGAACTGCGCACCGTCCGCCGCCACGCCGTTGCGGCCAAGGAATCTGCCGCCGACGGCCAGATCCCGGCAGCTCATTTCCAGCGCGCACTGGTCGATGTACTGCTCGAGCACCAGATCCACCGGATTTTCCAGGTTTCCGTAGCTGGCCAGCAGATGTGCCAGCGAGGCGTTGCGGTGCCCGAATGTCGCCTCCGAGGCCGCAACCAGCGGATCGGTCGCAACGACGGGGTTACCGCTCTCCACCCGGAGCAGGTCCCGGACCGCGGCGCCGGCATCACCGGTGAGAGTGATCAGCCGGTCCGTCACCACCAGGGCGCCGGCGTTGATGAACGGGTTGCGCGGAATTCCGCCGTCGGACTCCAGCTGGACCAGTGAGTTGAATGGCGTTCCGGAAGGCTCCCGGAACACGCGCTGCCAGATCCGGTCGCCGTCCCCGGCGAGCACCAGCGCCAGGGCGAAGACCTTGGAAATACTCTGGATGGAAAACGGGGTCTCCCATTCGCCGGCGCCGTAGAGCTCCCCGTCGGCGGTGGCCACGGAAATGCCGAAGTGGTCCGCGCTGACGGAGCCCAGTGACGGGATGTAATCCGCCACTGCGCCCGCGGCCGCGACGGGCCGGACGGTGCCTGCGATCTCTTCAAGAAGATTCTGAATGTCCATTCCCCGTGCTCCGTCCTGTCAGTTCGGCCGTTACAGAACCTTGGCCAGGAAATCCTGCAGGCGCGGCTGCTGCGCATTGCCGAAGATGTCCGCCGGGCTGCCCTGTTCGCAGATCAGACCGTCCGCCATGAAAATGACCCGGTCCGCCACCTCGCGGGCGAAGCCCATCTCATGCGTCACCACCACCATGGTCATCCCTTCCTTGGCGAGGTCCCGGATCACCTGAAGCACCTCCCCCACCATCTCAGGGTCCAGGGCGCTGGTGGCCTCATCGAATAGCATGATTCCCGGATTCATGGCCAGCGAGCGGGCAATGGCCACGCGTTGTTTCTGGCCGCCGGAGAGCGACGCCGGCCTGGCATCGGCCTTCTCCTCCAGGCCCACGCGCCTGAGCAGGTCCGTGCCGGTCTTCCGCGCCTGAACCTTGGTCTGTTTCTTCAGCTCCACCGGTGCCAGAGTGATGTTCTCCAGCACGGTCATGTGCGGGAACAGATTGAAGTGCTGGAACACCATACCGATCTGCTGGCGCACCTTGTTCAGGTCCACCTTCGGAGCGGTCAGGTCCATGCCGTCCACCACGACCGAGCCGGCGGTGATGTCCTCCAGCTTGTTCAGGCAGCGCAGAAAGGTTGACTTGCCCGAACCGGACGGCCCGATCACACAGACCACTTCCCCGTCCGCCACCTCAACATCGATGCCCTTGAGGACCTCGTTCGCGCCGAAGGACTTCTTCAGGCCCTTGACGCTGATTTTACTGGCCTGGGTGCTGCCCGCGAGCTCGCTCATTTGTTGAACCTCTTATCCACGATATTGGACAGCTTCGTCAGGATCATGATCACGATGAAGTACATCGCGGCCACAATCAGCAGCGTTTCGCTGATCCGGAAGTTGTTGGAATAGATCTGCTGGCCCTGGTACAGCAGCTCGGCAAAGCCGATGGCCAGCAGCAGTGAGCTGTCCTTGAGCAGGATCACCAGCTGATTGATCAGCGACGGCGTCATGATCTTGAACGCCTGGGGCACGACGACGCGGCGCATCGAGGTGCCGTAACCGAGCCCGAGGCTGCGGCTGGCTTCCAGCTGGCCGGGATCCACGGACTGGATGCCGCCGCGGACGATTTCGGTGACGTAGGCCGCCGAGTTCAGGCTCAGGGTCAGCACGCCGGCGACCCAGATATTGACCGGCTGACCAATGATCTGCGGCAGGCCAAAGTAGAAGAAGAACGCCTGCACCAGCAGCGGAGTACCGCGGAAAACATTCACGAACGTGGTGGCGACCCCGCGCAGCACGATGTTGTGGGAGACCTTCAGGAAACCGAAGACCAGCCCAAGAATCATGGCAAAGGCAAACGAGATCAGCGTGACGACGACGGTGTTCTGCAGACCCTTAAGCAGCGCGGGCATGCTTTGGACCAGCAGCGCCCAGAAACTGCTGTCCACCGACGCGGTGTCCGGCGGGGACTTGAGGTATTTGTCCAGGATTTGCTGGTACTGGCCGTTGTCCTTGAGCTCCGCCAGCCCAGTGTTGAAGGCCGTCATCAGTTCCGCGTTCTGGCCCTTGTTGACCGCGAATCCGTAGGAGCCGCCGGCCTCCTTTGCGGTTACCGTTTTCAGGCCGTTGTTCTGGCTGACGCCGTAGGCCAGCACGGGATAGTCGTCAAAGACCGCGGCCGCATTGCCGGATTTGACCAGTTCGTACATCGTGGCCGACTGGTCGAGCGGCTTGACCGTGAAGCCGTACCTGCCCGCGATCGATTGAGCGAAACTCTCCCCCTCGCTGCCGGTTTTCGCGGTGACCGTCTTCCCTTTCAGGTCCGCATAGCCCTTGATGTCCGTGTTGTCCTTGGCCACGGCCATCTGCACGCCGGAATCGAAATACGGATCGGAGAAGTCGTAGACCTTTTTCCGTTCGTCCGTGATGGACATCGCCGCGATGACCCCGTCCACCTGCTTCGAGGACAGCGCCTGCAGGGCGGCCGCGAATCCCAGCGACTTCACCTCAACGGTGAAGCCCTGGCTCTTGGCCACGGCCCGGATAATATCCATGTCAATGCCGACCAGCTCGCCGCTGCTGTCCCGGAACTCAAAGGGGGCGAAGGTGGTGTCCGTGCCGATGGTGAAGGTTTTGCCCTTAACGTCCGACGGCGCCGCGGCCGGAGCGTGCGCAGGTGCGCCGGCCGCTGCGGTCTGGTTCGCTGGCCGCGACGCCGGCTGCGGCGCGGGAGCCAGCGCTGCGGCACCCGAGGCCCCGAAGAACATGGCCAAAACGGTCAGCAACGCGCCCAGTACGGCTACGCTGCCGCGCCGGGTCCGTCGGGCTATCGGTAGCCTCTGCATCTAATACAACCCCTCACAGGTGATGGCCGGCGGCTTCGAAGGCCGGCAAAGTACGGGCTTGACGCTACCCGTTTTCCGGCAGCAGCGCGAAAACGCGCGGTCCACGGAGCCTGCCGGGAACCCGCTAATACCCGTAAAACAGCCGTTCAAAGACCGCCCGGGCCCGCCTGGTCAGGCCCAGATAGTCCTCCTCGAACAATGCCGCGTGGCCGCGGTCGTATCCGCACCAGCGCGCCACTGCCTCCAGATCGCGGCGCGAGGAGGGCAGGAGATCGGAGGATTTGCCGCTCCAGATCACATTGGCGGAGCGGATTCTGCTGGCCAGCCGCCAGCTGGCCGCCAGCAGCCCGGTATCCTCCGTAGACACCAGCCCCAGTACCCTGGCCGCCTCCAGCGCCACGAGCGTGGACGTCGTGCGCAGCGACGGCTCCGCGTGGGCGTTCTGGAGCTGCCACTGCTGCACCAGCCATTCGACGTCGCTGAGCCCGCCCCGGCCCAGCTTCAGGTGCCGGGCCGGGTCCGCCCCGCGCGGCAGCCGTTCGGATTCGACCCTGGCCTTGACCCGGCGGATCTCGCGCAGATCGGTCTCCGTCAGCTCGGCAGGGTACCGGACGGGATCAATCAGCGCCGTGAAATCGGCGGCCAGCCGGTCGCAGCCGGCCATCGGGCTGGCCCGCAGCAGCGCCTGCGCCTCCCAGATCAGCGACCAGCGCTGATAGTACTCACGGTAGGAATCCAGAGATCTGACCATCGGCCCGTTTTTGCCCTCCGGGCGCAGGCCCGCGTCGATGGCCAGCACCCGTTCGGCCGGAATGGCGGGCTTCAACGGCTGTGTCAGCAGGGCCGAAAGCCGCGCCACCATGCCCTCGGCCTGCTTCTGCGCCTCTGCGCCGGGAACCCCGGGCAGGGCCCGGTGCACATAGAGGACATCCGCGTCCGAGCCGTAGCCGATCTCGCGTCCGCCCTGCCGGCCCATCGCCACCACCAGCAGCTTCGTCTTTGGTCCTGCCGCGGCGTATGCTTCGGCCTCGGCCACGTGCAGCGCACCCAGCACGGCGGCCCGGTCGGTGTCGGCGAGGGCATGGCCGACGTCGTCCTGCTCCAACAGTCCCGAGCTGTCGGCAATGGCGATCCGCAGGACCTCCCGCCGGCGGATCAGCCGGATCAGCCGGATGGCATCCGCCGCCTCCGGATGACGGGACATTTTGGATTGGATTTCCTGCCACTGCGCCGCAAAACTCAGCGGCACCAGCTCCTTGTTGGTGCCCAGCCATGCGGTGGATTCCGGCGAGACCTCCAGCAGATCGGTGATCAGCTTCGAGCTGGAGAGAACGTGGCACAGCCGCTCGGCGGCGGCCTGCGAGTCACGGAGCATGCCCAGATACCAGTGCGAGGTGCCCAACGCCTCGCTGACCCTGCGGAAGGCGAGCAGCCCCGCATCGGGATCGACGCCGTCGGCCAGCCAGTCCAGCAGCACCGGAAGCAGCTGGCGCTGCAGCGCCGCGCGCCGGCTGACGCCGGAGGTCAGCGCCTCGATATGGCGCATGGCACCGGCGGTGTCCCGGTAGCCCAGCGCGGCCAGCCGCGACTGCGCGGCCTCCGACGTCAGCCTGACGTCATCGGCGCTCAGATGCGCCGCCGTCGTCAGCAGCGGCCGGTAGAAAATCCGCTCGTGCAGGGCGCGGACACTGCGTTTGATCTTCTGCCACTGCACCAGCAGCGAATCCCCGGTGGGGCGCCCCGTGTTCAACGGACCCGTGACGGACTTGGCCAGCGCCCGCAGCGCGCTGTCCCGGACCGGCATCAGGTGCGTGCGCCGCAGCTGAACCAGCTGGATCCGATGCTCCAGCACCCGCAGGTACCGGTAGGCGGCGTCGAATTCCCGCGCGTCCGTGCGCCCGATGTAGCCAGCGGAGGACAGCGCCGCGATCGCCGTCGTCGTGTCCCGGCAGCGCAGCGACGGATCGGCCTTGGCGTGCACCAGCTGGAGCAGCTGGACGGTGAATTCGACATCGCGCAGGCCGCCCTTGCCGAGTTTGATCTGCCGCGCTTCCTCCTGGGCCGGAATGTTGTCCGTCACCCGGCGGCGCATGCCCTGCACGGATTCGACAAACCCGTCCCGCTCCGAGGAGGACCAGATCAGCGGTGCCACCGCGGCTTCATATCGGGCGCCGAGCTCGGCATCTCCGGCAACGGTGCGTGCCTTGAGCAGCGCCTGGAATTCCCAGGTCTGGGCCCAGCGCCGGTAATACGTCAGGTGTGACTCCAGCGTCCGCACCAGCGGACCGTCCTTGCCCTCCGGGCGCAGATTGGCATCCACTTCCCAGAGGCCGGGCTCACGGGCCGGGGCGTTGATGGCGTGCGAAATGCCCGTGGCCAGCCGATTCCCGACCGCTACGGCGTGCCCCTCGTCCATTCCCGGCGCGTCGATCACATACACGACGTCGACGTCGGAAATGTAGTTCAGCTCGCGGGCCCCGCACTTGCCCATCCCGATCACGGTCAACCGGACCCCGGCAACGTCGCCGGGTTCCATCACGGACGCCAGCTCGCACCGGGACACGGCCAGCGCGGCTTCCAGCGCGGCACCGGCCAGATCCGCCAGCTCCGCGCCGGCATCGGGCATGAAGTCCTGCGGGGAGGCCGCGCACAGGTCACGAATTGCCAGCTCCGTCAGGTGCCGGCGGTACATGGTCCGCAGGGCGATGTAGGCCTGGGTCCCGTGCATGGCCGCCACCGGCAGATCGGCCCTCGGATCCGCACCCACGGCACGCAGCAGCGATGATCTGAGCCCGGCGCCGTCCCTGGCCCGCGGCTCCGGCCCGACGGCAACGGCGAGCACATCCAGGTGCTCCGGATGGCGCATCAGGAATTCCGCCAGCGCCTCGGAGGCTCCGAGCAGGCGGAACAGCGGCTCGCTGCGCTGAACGCCCTCGTCGATCAGCTCCCGCAATCCCGGATTATGGCTGAGCAGCCGGACCAGCGACTGCAGCGCCAGATCCGGATCCGCCGCCATGGCCAGCCCCTCAAAGAGCACGGACTCCCCGATACCGGCCAGCTCCGGCGCATTCAGGAACCGCTCGCTCTTGTCCAGGTCCGCAAATCCGTTGGCAATCAGCGTGCGCTGCAGGCTTCGCACCGGCGCCGCCCTTTTCACGGCCGTATTCTTTTCACCGCCGGAACCCATGTGCCGCTGCCTAGAGAATGCCCAGGTAGCGCTGGAGCTCATAGCGGGTGACCTGGAGCCGATAATCCTGCCATTCGGCCAGCTTATTGCGCAGAAAGTGTTCAAAAACCTGCTCGCCGAGAATCTGCGGCATCAGCTCGGACTCTTCCATCTGACGGACCGCATCATGGAGACTTGACGGAAGCGGATCATGGCCCATCGCGCGCCGCTCGGCCGCGGTCAGCGACTCGATGTCGTCCTCGGCGGCGGCGGGCAGTTCGTAGCCCTCTTCAATGCCCTTCAGCCCGGCACCGAGCAGCACGGCATACGCCAGGTACGGATTGGCCGCCGAGTCGATTCCGCGGTATTCGATCCGGGCGGACTGCCCCTTGCCTGGCTTGTACAGCGGCACGCGCACCAGCGCCGAACGGTTATTGTGCCCCCAGGACAGATAGCTGGGTGCTTCTCCGCCGCCCCAGAGCCGTTTGTAGGAATTCACAAACTGGTTCGTCACCGCGGTGAATTCGGGTGCATGGTGGAGCACCCCGGCGATGAACTGCCGCGCCGTCACAGAGAGCTGGAATTCCGCGCCGGCCTCGTAAAATGCGTTGGTATCGCCTTCAAAAAGCGAGAAATGCGTGTGCATTCCGGAGCCCGGATGATCCGAGAACGGCTTCGGCATGAACGTGGCATACGTGCCCTGCTGGAGCGCGACCTCCTTGATCACGGTCCGGAAAGTCATGATGTTGTCCGCGGTCTGCAGCGCATCCGCGTAGCGCAGATCGATCTCATTCTGCCCCGGGCCACCCTCATGATGGCTGAACTCCACCGAAATGCCAACGTTTTCCAGCATGGTCACGGCCGTGCGGCGGAAGTCCTGTGCGACGCCGCCGGGCACATGGTCAAAGTACCCCGCGTGATCCACCGGGACCGGAATACCGTCCGGACCAAGATCCTGGGACTTCAGCAGATAAAACTCGATCTCCGGATGCGTATAACAGGTGAACCCCATGTCGGCGGCCTTCGCCAGCGTCCGCTTCAGCACATTGCGCGGATCGGCCGTGGACGGCTCGCCGTCGGGGGTAAGAATGTCGCAGAACATCCGCGATGTCTGATCCTTTTCGCCACGCCAAGGCAGGATCTGGAAGGTGGAAGGGTCCGGCTGCGCAAGCATATCGGATTCAAAGACACGCGCCAGGCCCTCAATCGCCGAGCCGTCAAAACCCAGGCCCTCTTCGAAGGCGCCCTCCACCTCCGCAGGCGCGAGGGCAACCGATTTCAAGGAGCCGACGACGTCAGTGAACCACATGCGCACGAAGCGCACGTCACGCTCTTCAATGGTGCGTAGAACAAATTCCTGCTGACGATCCAAAATGCCCTCATTTCTGACTCGGGTACGCACCTTCTTAGGTGCACCAAGACCGACTTGGTGCACTTCAGATTCCGTTCCCGGGCCGGCGTGCGGGCCGCTGGCTATTGGCCAACGGCAGCTCCATACCCACTTTACTAAGCATTACCCGTCGTTCGGGGACTTTCCGTCTTCCGGTTGACCGGGCAACCCCACCGACAGCGCCGAGCCGCTCCGCGCCGCCGTCGTCCGGGCAAGGCACTCGGCACCGGCCGACGCACCCGCTGCACCGCGCCGCCGTCACATTACCGGGTGCAGACCCGCGGCAGATCGCCATCCGTCGGCACCCGGAATAAGCTCTAGCCATGGTCCCCGAAAGCACGCCCGAATCCAGCACGCCCGAATCCGACACGCCCACAGAGCTCGCCGCGCCGTATGGTTCGGGGCCTGTCTCCCCCGCCGCGCCGATCAAACGCATCCGCACGCACCACCTGCAGGCCGCAAAGAACAACGGCACAAAATTCGCCATGCTGACCGCCTACGACCAGTACGCCGCGCAGATCTTCGACGAAGCCGGCATCGAGGTACTGCTGATCGGCGACTCGGCAGCCAACAACGTCCTCGGCTACGAAACATCGCTGCCGATCACCCTCGATGAAATGATCATTTTTTCCCGCGCCGTCAGCAGCGGAGCCCATCGTGCGCTCATTGTCGCCGACCTGCCCTTCGGTAGTTACGAATCATCGACGGCCCAGGCCATCGACTCCTCCGTCCGGCTTATGAAGGAAGGGCTGGTGCACGCGGTCAAGATGGAAGGCGGAGCGTATTACGCGGACACCGTGCGGGCCATGACAGCCGCCGGAATCCCCGTCATGGCGCACATCGGCTTCACCCCGCAAAGCGAACACGCCCTGGGCGGGTACCGTGTACAGGGCCGCGGCGAGGCCGCGCAGCCGGTGATCGACGACGCCGTCGCATTGGCTGAAGCGGGCGCCTTCTGTGTATTGATGGAAATGGTCCCGGCCGATGTGGCGGCGGCTGTCGACGCCGCCGTCGCCGTGCCGACGATCGGCATCGGCGCCGGGAAGTCCACAACCGGCCAGGTCCTCGTCTGGCAGGACATGGCCGGCCTGCGGACCGGGCACATCGCTAAGTTCGTGAAACAGTATGCGGATCTGCGCACCGTGCTCTCCGACGCGGCCAAGGCGTACGGCGACGACGTCCGGAACGGCGCGTTCCCGGGCCCGGAACACTCGTTTTAGCCGCATTTTATCCGCACGGCTCCGGCTTAACCGCAGGGCTCCAGCTGGTGGGATTTCCACTTCACAACAGATGTTGGGGCTGGAGCGGCCATTGGGACGCAAGTCACCTTGATTCCGCGCCTTGATTCCGCCCATCCGTTGCGGAGTGCAACTGGCCATCTGTTGCGCAGTGCAAGTGGCCGGCTCCCGCGCAACTGGTCAGTCGTCGTCGCCGGCCTCCCACGACTCATTGCGGGCCTTGACCTTCTCCAGCGCTTTCTGAGCCTCTTCCCGGCTGTTGTACGGTCCGATCAGCTGCGTGTAGTCGGACATCGCGTCCTCTTCGACCTGGTGGGTATTGACGTTGTACCAGAACTGCGGCATTGCTGCTCCTTCTGTCGGTAAAAACTGCTGCTCTCGGCAGGGACTCCGGGATGTCGGCAGACATGGGGTCCGGTGACTCCTTATAGGATAGAACCATGCCTGTGTATGCCACCACCGCCCCCGTCGGAACTCTTGTGCAAGGAAGGGTGAGCCCCGTGCTTCCCGTTCCCACTTCCATTCCGCGCCCGGAATACGTGGGCAAGGCGGGGCCGGCCAAGTTCACCGGATCCGAGGTCAAATCCACTGAGACCGTGGAAAAGATCCGCATTGCCTCCAAAATTGCTGCCCAGGCGGTTGTCGAGGTCGGTAAGCATGTTGAACCGGGGGTCACCACGGACCAGCTGGATCGTGTGGGCCACGAATTCATGCTGGACCACAGGGCCTACCCCTCCACGCTGGGGTACCGCGGCTTCCCCAAGTCGCTGTGCTCGTCGCTGAACGAGGTAATCTGCCATGGCATTCCGGACAGCACTGTGGTGCAGGACGGGGACATCATCAATATCGATATCACCGCCTACATCAACGGTGTCCACGGCGACACCAACTACACGTTCCTGTGCGGCGACGTCGATGAGGAATCCCGGCTGCTGGTGGAGCGCACCAGGGAATCGCTGGCGCGGGCCATCCGCGCCGTGGCGCCCGGGCGCGAAATCAATGTGATCGGGCGGACGATCCAGTCCTATGCCAAGCGCTTCGGGTACGGCGTGGTCCGTGATTTCACCGGCCACGGCGTGGGCGAGGCTTTCCATACCGGTCTGATTATTCCGCATTATGACGCGGCTCCGGCCTACGACACCGTGATGGAGACCGGCATGGTGTTTACCATCGAACCTATGCTCACGCTCGGCAGTATCGACTGGGACATGTGGGACGATGACTGGACCGTGGTCACCAAGGACCGCAAACGCAGCGCGCAATTTGAACACACCCTGTTGGTCACCGAGTCGGGAGCGGAAATCCTCACTCTGCCCTAACCGGCCCCGCATTTTCAGTAAGTAGCCCAAGCCAGCCTGCAGTCCGTCCGAATTCAGCCCCATCGACCCACCGGAGCCAGCATGTCGAAAAAGACCTCGTCCTCTTCCAACGTCATCGGCATCGATATTGGCGGCACCGGCATTAAAGGCGGGATCGTCAATCTGGAGAAGGGCAAGCTGGTCGGCGATCGGTTCCGCATCGACACCCCACAGCCTTCTGCCCCGGTGTCGGTGGCAAAGGTGGTCGGACAGATCGTTGCCGAGCTGATGACCCGTGACGGCGCCCCCGACAAGGATGCTCCTGTCGGGGTGACGTTCCCGGCCATCATTGCCCATGGTGTCGCCAGGTCCGCCGCCAACGTGGACAAGAGCTGGAAGGGTACGGACGTCGATGCGCTGCTGACCCAGGAACTGGGTCGGGATGTCCAGGTCATGAACGACGCCGATGCCGCCGGCCTGGCAGAGGTCCGTTACGGTGCCGGTATCGGTGTCAAGGGCACAGTTCTGGTGATCACGCTCGGTACCGGTATCGGCTCGGCTTTCATCTTCAACGGCAAATTGGTGCCCAATGCCGAGCTCGGCCACCTTGAGCTTGACGGTGCGGACGCGGAAACACGCGCCTCCGCTGCCGCCCGCGAACGCGACGGCCTCAGCTGGCCGGAATATGCCCAGCGCCTGCAGCGCTACTTCGGCCATCTGGAGTTTATCTTCTCTCCCGAACTGTTCATCGTCGGCGGCGGAATTTCCAAACGCAGCGAGGACTATCTGCCGCTGCTGAAGCTGGAAACCAGGATCATCCCGGCCCTGCTGCAGAACAATGCGGGCATTGTCGGCGGCGCGCTGCAGGCCGCCATGCACTTCAAACTCACGAAGTAGACTGACGCTAGCGGTCTTGAACGCTGCTGCTCGGTTCCGCCGCCTTGCCACCGGTCCGCACCGGCTCCTGACCATCGGAAGCCGATGCCTGCCCGACCGGGATCTGGCTGCGCAGCTGCGCAATCGCGCTTTCGAAGTCCGCCAGGGATTCAAAGTCCTGATAGACGCTGGCAAACCGCAGATACGCCACCTGGTCCAGCTTCTGCAAGGGACCAAGGATTGCCAGCCCGACCTCATTGGCCGCCATCTCCGCCGCTCCGCTGGCGCGGATGGTTTCTTCGACCTCCTGGGCCAGCATTGCCAGATCGTCATCCGTGACCGGTCGGCCTTGGCAGGCTTTGCGTACGCCGTTGATGATTTTACTTCGGCTGAAGGGCTCGCCGACGCCGGAGCGTTTGATCACTGACAGGCTCGCGGTCTCGACGGTACTGAACCGCCGGCCGCATTCCGGGCACTGCCGGCGGCGCTTGATGGTCGAGCCGTCGTCGGCCAGCCGGCTATCCACCACGCGTGAGTCGGGGTTACGGCAAAATGGACAATACATACCTGACCCTCCTCCTATGAGTGGACTTACCGGACCAGTGTACGACTACATCTGGGATAATTACAACGCCGTGATTACCATATGTAGTGTTTTGGCCCGGTCAGCTGTCGCGGAAGCGGATCCGCACCGCGTCCCCGTGTGCCGGCAGGTCTTCCGCGCCGGAGAGTGCGGAAATATGGCCGGCCACCTGCGCCAGCGCCGCCTTGTCATACGTGATGACCTGCACGGCGCGCAGAAATGTGGTCACATTCAGGCCGGAGGAGAACGCTGCGGTTCCCCCCGTCGGGAGCACATGGTTGGATCCCGCACAGTAATCCCCCAGGCTCACCGGGCTGTAGTTGCCGACAAAGATCGCCCCGGCATTGCGGATCCGGGCGGCCACCTCGGGCGCACCCGCCGTCATGATTTCCAGATGCTCGGCGGCGTAGGCATCGCAGACCGCAATGCCCTGTTCCAGCGAGTCCACCAGGACGACGCCGGACTGCGGGCCTGCCAGCGCCTGCGCCACACGGTCACGGTGCCGGGTCTGCGCGGCCTGCGCCGCCAGCTCGGTCTGCACCGCGGCCGCGAGCCCGGCGGAGTCCGTGATCAGGACCGAGGCGGCGTGCGGATCGTGCTCGGCCTGGCTGATCAGGTCCGCGGCCACCAGGACGGCGTCGGCGCCGGCATCGGCAAGGATGGCAATCTCCGTGGTGCCGGCCTCGGAATCAATGCCGACGGTTCCCTTCACCAGCCGCTTGGCGGTGGCCACAAAAATGTTGCCGGGGCCGGTAATCACGTTCACGGGCGCCAGCGCCGGTGTGGTGGCGCCGTCGGGGCCGGCCGGTTCCTCAGCGGCGTCCGCATCGACGCCGTAGGCGAAAGCGGCGATGGCCTGCGCCCCGCCCATCGCGTAAACCTCCTCGATGCCCAGCAGCGCGGCCGCGGCCAGGATGGTGGGATGGGGCAACCCGCCACATTCCTTCTGCGGCGGCGAGGCCAGCGCGATGGACGGCACACCGGCGGCCTGCGCGGGCACCACGTTCATCACCACCGAGGATGGGTAGACGGCCAGTCCGCCCGGAACATACAGTCCGACGCGACCCACCGGAATCCAGTTCTGGCTCACTGTGGCGCCGTCGGCGAGCCGTACATCGACATTGGCCGGACGCTGGGTTGTCGCTACCGTCCTGGCCCTGCTGATGGATTCCTCCAACGCGGCGCGGACGCTCGGGTCCAGTTCCGCCAGCGCGGTGGCCAGAGCGGCCGCCGGCACCCTTGGGTGCTGCAGGGCGACGCCGTCGAATCGCCGGGCCAGCTCGGCGAGGGCCGCGAAGCCCCGGTCGCGGACATCGTCGATGATCTGCCGGACTTTGATTTCGGCATCGGCGACGGAGGCCGAGGTGGCCCGGGGAACAATGCGCCGCAGTTCGGCCGGACCGAGCTGCTGCCCGCGCAGGTCGATGGTGCGGAACGCCACCGTGTGCCCGCCGGCCGCGTGATCGCCCGATCCGGCGGATGCTGCGGACGATTCGGATTCTGGGGAATCGGCGGATGCTGCGGAGCTGGAGTCCTGAAGCTGGCTGCTAGTCACCCGTCCAGTTTACCGGCCCGGCGGTCGCTGTCCGGGCGAACGGTCACTAACTGTCGCTCTAATGTCGGCTAAACGACAATTGGTGACCGTTCGGGTCCAGGTATAGGTCCGCGGTCCGCGATGCCTGCGGTTCCGCCGAACGTGTGCCTATTGTTCGTGCGACGGGCCGGAGCGCAGCAGGCTGATCAGCGTGACGACAAACACCAGCAGTGCACAGATGGCGGGCCAGAGGGCCAGTACCCCCGGCGACCGCAGCGAAAACGCGACGCTGTCACTGGCCGGATGAGCGGGAATATGCCCAAAAAGCCGGCCGGCCAGGTCGCCGAGCTGCCAGGCGATGACGGATCCGGCAGCGGAGCCGACGACGGCGGCGAGCACCTTGGCGTACGCGCCGGCGCTGCGGCGCTGCGGCAGCAGCAGGAGTGCGACGACGACGCCGGCGATCAGTCCGAGGGTGCCCAGCACCAGGTCACGGGGAAGCCAGCCGGTCGGGTCCTCCCCCGAACCGTAGAATGCACCGCCGGGTGCCAGCAGCCACCAAAGGACGCCGACGACGATGCCGGCCGCCGCGGTGCAGCAGAACCAGCGCAGCAGCGACGCGGGCGGCGCGTTGGTGAGGTCGCCGGGGACGGCCTGCGCGTAGACGGCAGGCGGATACGGCTGCGGCGAGCCGGTGATGGACGGTTGAGTCATGCTTCTACGCTAGCAAATGAAACAGTCAACGTGCCTCCGTTACACCTCCAGGCAGGTGGGCCCGAGCAGCACCTTGAGGTCACCAAAAAGGGCTGGCGTCGGGTTCACCCGCAGATGCAGACCCAGTTTCATCACCTCGATGGTGCGCGACCCGGCCAGCCGCAGCTGCACCTCCGTGGTGCCGGGGTGCGTCTGGAGGACTTCACCGAGGGCGGTCACCACGTGCTCGGTGGCCTTGAAGGATGGCAGCGAAATAACCACAGGTCCGGAATGGCCGTCGCTGAGATCGGGTACGGTCAGCTCCATGGCGTTCAGGGCGATCGCGCCGTCGTCGCGCTTCTGCAGCCGTCCCTTGACCACCACAATCAGATCCTCCGCCAGGATGGTGGCGATCGGTCCGTAGACCTGGCCGAAGAACATCACCTCGATGGATGCGCCGAGGTCCTCCACCTCGGCCCGGGCGTAGGCGTTGCCGCTGGCCTTGGCAATACGACGGGACAGCGAGGTGATCATGCCCGAAATGGTGACGATGGCGCCGTCAGACGGGCCGTCCTCACCGATTAACGTGCTGATTGTCTGGTCGGCGTGCTGGCTGAGCACACCCTCAAGGCCCTGCAGCGGATGGTCCGAGACGTACAGCCCCAGCATGTCCCGTTCAAAGGCCAGCTTGTCCTTTTTCTCCCACTCGGGCAGCTCCGGGATCTCCAGGGCCAGGCTGGCTTCGGGTTCCTCCTCGGCAAACCCGGCGAACAGGTCGAACTGGCCCACGGCCTCATTGCGTTTAAGCACGATCACGGAATCGATCGCTTCTTCGTGGATCATTGCCAGCGCACGCCGCGGATGGCCCAGCGAGTCGAAGGCTCCGGCCTTGATCAGGGATTCGATGGTCCTCTTGTTGCAGACGACGGCGGGAACCTTCAGCAGGTAGTCCTTGAAGGAGGTGAAATCCCCCCCCTCCTGGCGGGCCGACACCATAGCTTCCACGGCATTGACGCCGACGTTGCGGATCGCCGCCATACCGAAACGGATGTCGTAGCCCACCGGGGTGAAGTTCACGCTGGATTCGTTCACGTCAGGCGGCAGCACGGTGATGCCCATTTTGCGGCACTCATTAAGGTACAACGCGAGCTTGTCCTTGTCGTCGCCGACGCTGGTCAGCAAGGCGGCCATGTATTCGGCCGGGTAGTGCGCCTTCAGGTACGCCGTCCAGTAGGAAATCATCCCGTACGCGGCGGAGTGCGCCTTGTTGAAGGCGTAGTCGGAGAAGGGCAGCAGAATGTCCCAGAGCATCTTGATGGCCGCGGCGGAGTAGCCGTTGTCCTTCATGCCCTGTTCGAAGCCGGCGTACTGCTTATCCAGCTCGGACTTCTTCTTCTTGCCCATGGCGCGGCGCAGAATATCGGCCTGCCCCAGGGTGAAACCGGCCACCTTCTGGGCGATGGCCATCACCTGCTCCTGATACACGATCAGACCGTAGGTGCCGCCGAGGATCTCCGCGAGAGGCTCCTCAAGTTCCTTGTGGATCGGATCGATGTTCTGCAGCCCGGTCTTGCGCAACGCGTAGTTCGTGTGCGAGTTGGCGCCCATCGGGCCCGGCCGGTACAGCGCGATGACGGCGGAAATGTCCTCGAAGTTGTCCGGGCGCATCTGTTTGAGCAGCGCGCGCATGGGACCGCCGTCGAGCTGGAAAACGCCGAGCGTGTCGCCGCGGGCGAGCAGTTCGTAGGATTCCTTGTCATCGAGTTCCAGCTCCTCGAGCACCAGATCGACGTCGGCGTTGGCCTTAATGTTTTCCACCGCGTCGGTGATGATGGTCAGGTTCCGCAGACCCAAAAAGTCCATTTTGATCAGGCCCAGGCCCTCACAGGTGGGGTAATCGAACTGGGTGATGACCTGGCCGTCCTGCTCACGGCGCATGATCGGGACAATGTCGATCAGCGGGTCCGAGGACATGATTACGCCGGCCGCGTGCACACCCCACTGGCGTTTGAGGCCCTCGAGTCCGAGCGCCATGTCAAAGACGCGCTGGGAATCCGGATCCGTGCGCAGGATTTCGCGGAGCTCCTCCGCCTCCGAGTAGCGCTTGGCGTCCTTGTTATGGACCTCCGTGAGCAGCATGCCCTTGCCCATCACGTCCGCCGGCATGGCCTTGGTCAGGCGCTCTCCGGTGGAGAACGGGTAGCCCTGCACGCGGGAGGAGTCCTTCAGTGCCTGCTTGGCCTTGATGGTGCCGAAGGTAACGATCATGGCCACCCGTTCGTCGCCGTATTTTTCGGTGACGTAACGTATCACCTCGGATCGGCGCCGATCATCAAAGTCCACGTCAAAGTCGGGCATGGACACCCGTTCAGGGTTCAGGAAGCGCTCAAAGATCAGCCCATGCTTGAGCGGGTCCAGATCGGTGATGCGCATGGCGTAAGCCACCATGGACCCGGCGCCGGAGCCGCGGCCCGGCCCGACCCGTATGCCGTTGTTTTTGGCCCAGTTGATGAAATCGGCCACCACCAGAAAGTACCCCGGGAAGCCCATCTGGGTGATCACGCCGACCTCGAATTCGGCCTGCTTGCGTACCTCATCGGGGATGCCTGCCGGGTAGCGGAACTGCAGCCCGGTTTCCACTTCTTTGACGAACCAGGAATTCTCGTCCTCACCGTCCGGGACGGGGAAGACCGGCATGTAGCTGGCGCTGGTGTTGAAGTCCACACTGCAGCGCTCGGCAATGAGCAAGGTGTTGTCGCAGGCCTCGGGATAGTCGCGGAACAGCAGCCGCATTTCCTGCGGGGACTTCAGATAGAACTCGTCGGCGTCGAATTTAAAACGTTTGGGATCGGCCATGTTGGAACCGGACTGCACGCACAGCAGGGCGGCGTGTGAGGCCGCGTCTTCCGGATGCGTGTAATGCAGATCATTGGTGGCCAGCAGCGGAAGTCCGAGTTCCTTGGCGAGTTTGTGCAGATCGGAGGAGACGTTGCGTTCGATGTCCAGGCCATGGTCCATCAGCTCGCAGAAGTAATTGTCCTTGCCGAAAATGTCCCTGAAATCGGAGGCCGCCTGAACGGCTTCCTTGTACATGCCGAGGCGGAGCTTGGTCTGCACCTCGCCGGAGGGGCAGCCGGTGCTGGCAAGGAGCCCCTTCCCGTAGGTCTGGAGCAGGTCTCTGTCCATCCGCGGCTTATACAGATAGCCCTCCAGGGAGGCCTTCGAGGACATCCGGAACAGGTTGTGCATGCCCTCGGTGCTCTCGGACCACAACGTCAGGTGCGTGTAGGCGCCGGCTCCGGAGACGTCGTCGCGCCCGCCGCCGCCCCACTGCACCCGCGTACGGTCCTGGCGGGCGGTCCCGGGCGTCAGGTAGGCCTCGACACCGATAATCGGTTTGATGCCCGCGGCCTTGGCCTTGGACCAGAAATCAAAGGCCCCGAAAACGAAACCGTGGTCGGTGGTGGCTAGCGTATTCATGCCCAGCTCGTCGGCATGGCTGAACAGATCCGTCAGCCGCGCCGCACCGTCCAGCATCGAATACTCGGTGTGATTGTGCAGATGAACAAAGGAATCGGAGCTAGCCACCTGTACATTCTAGGCCGTCGGGCCGGGGTGTTCCGCCGCCGCTCCCCTGCCGCTCCGCTGTCCGGGTGCTTTAGTGCAGGCCCGAGCGCAGTGCGGTCAGGGCATAGGAAAGATCCTCCGGATACTCGCTGGTGACCTCTACCCACTCCCCGGTGCGGGGATGGCTGAAGCCCAGCTGGCGGGCATGCAGCCACTGCCGTGTCAGCCCCAGTTCCGCGGCGAATTTCGGGTCCGCGCCGTAGGTCAGGTCGCCGGCGCAGGGATGGCGCAGGGCGGCGAAATGCACCCGGATCTGATGTGTGCGCCCGGTTTCGAGGTGGACCTCAACCAGGGCCGCACGGCCAAACGCCTCCAGTACCTCATAGTGCGTCACCGACGGGCGGCCGTCGTCGATCACGGCGAAACGCCAGTCATGGCCCGGATGCCGCCCGATGGGAGCATCAATGGTGCCCCGGAGCGGATCCGGCAGGCCCTGCACCACGGCGTGGTAGACCTTCTCCACGGTCCGTTCCTTGAAGGCGCGCTTGAGCAGCGTATAGGCGTGTTCGGTCTTGGCGACCACCATCGCCCCGGAGGTGCCGACGTCGAGCCGGTGCACGATCCCGGCGCGTTCCTGGGCACCGGAGGTGGAAATACGGTACCCGGCCGCGGCCAGTGCGCCGACCACGGTCGGTCCGACCCAGCCCGGCGAGGGGTGCGCGGCGACGCCGACGGGTTTATCGATCACAACGAAAGACTCGTCGTCGAGCAGTATCTTCAGATCCTCCACCGGCTCTACGACAACGGCCAGCGGGTCCCGACGTACCGGGATGGTCACCTCCAGGCGCGTCCCGGCCCTGAGCTTGTCCGCCTTGGCCAGCGCGGCGCCGTTGAGCAGGACATTGCCCTCGGCACAGAGCAGCGCCGCCGCGGACCGCGACATCCCCAGCAGGAGCGCCAGCGCCGAATCAACCCGTTCACCGGCGAGATCGGCCGGTACTACCACCGGCTCAGACATCGGTTTCCCCGGTTCCGGCCGGCGTTGTTCCAGTTGTTCCCGTTGTCCCGGCTGTCCCGGCTGTCCCCGCCGTGGCATCTTGAACGGGCGCGGCTTTTCCGCCGAACGGAATTCCCTTCAGCGTCAGGATGCAGATCAGGATCACCGAACCGACGACGGACGAATCGGCGATATTGAAAATCGCGAAGTTGGGCACCGCGATGAAATCGACCACGTGCCCCATACCGAAGAACGGCTCACGAAACAGCCGGTCGGTCAGATTTCCGAGCGCGCCGCCGAGCAGCATACCCATGGCCACGGACCACCAGATGGAACCCAGCCTCCGCGCCTGCACGACGATGCCAACGGCGACCACCGCCATCACGATGGTGAACAGCCAGGTGACATTTTCACCGATCGAGAAGGCGGCGCCGGAATTGCGGATGTAGTGCCAGCTCAGCACCGGCGGCAGCACCTGCGTAATCTGGCCCTCGGACATCGTGCTGGAGACCCACCATTTGGTCAGCTGGTCCAGCACGTACGCCAGCACCGCAAACCCGGCAAGAATCACCAGCAGCGGACCGCGGCGGCGGCCGGCTGGGCTGGATGTGCCGGGTGCGGGGCCGGCTGGGACGGGCTGGCGCCGGGGTGATTCAGATTCGGCCGGGCCGCGGGTTGGTTCGTCGCTCATAATGCTTTCGTTGTATCACGCGGAAGGGGGCTGGCTTTTAACCTCGAAAACCGGTGGCTGAGGATATCCCAGCCACCGGCTTCCATTGCGTGTATCAGGAGACGGCGTTGCCGTCCGACGCATCGGGAGAGGCTACGGAGCCCCGGGCATCGAGATCGCGGAGCTGACCCTCGATGTAGGCTTTCAGCCGCGCGCGGTAGTCCCGCTCGAAACCGCGCAGCTGCTCGACCTTGCGCTCGAGGACGGAGCGCTGCTGTTCCAGCGCGCCCAGAGTCTTCCGGCTCTTTTCCTGCGCGTCGTTGACCAGCGTGCTGGCTTCAATCTGGGCCTCGGCAATGATCTTGTCGCGCTGCTCAACGCCCGCGTTGACATATTCATCATGCAGACGCTGCGCCATGGCCAGGACTCCGGCGGCGGAGTCAATTCCGGCGGCATTGGCGGACGGTGCCGCTGCCTGCGGAGCTTCGGCCGCCTTGGTCTCGGTCAGCGGAACCGCGCTGGTGGACGCAGCGTCGGTCTTCGACGGCGTGCTGTCCTTGGCCTCGGCGGCCTTGGAATCGGCGGCCTTGGAGTCAATAATCTTGGAGTCGGCGGCCTTGGAATCGGCGGCCTTGGAATCCTTGGCGGTTTCCTTCTTGCTGTCCCCGGCCGGGACCTTTTCAACAATCGGCGCCGACGCCGAAGCGGCCGGCGCGGCGTTCGCCGTCTGGCCGGAGAGCTTCGTCCGAAGCTCCTCGTTCTCCTGGGTCAGCCGGCGGAGTTCGACCACGATTTCGTCAAGAAAGTCGTCGACTTCGTCCTGGTCGTAGCCTTCACGGAATTTCGTCGGCTGAAACCGCTTGTTGACAACATCTTCTGGCGTGAGCGCCATCTAGTCACCTCGTTGGTTTAAGTTAGTCCAGACCGCCCGGGAGCGCTCTCAACTGCGGTAGCTAATACAGATCTCAGATCCATAGTGCAGGGTATATCGAATTTACAGTATATCTTTATCGGTGCGTTGACGAACCGTAGCCCGGGCTCACGCCCATGGGCGGTAATGGGGGGCTATAAAGCGAACGCCTGGGTTATGGACATGGCAATCCCGACGAGGATCAGCAGGAGCAGGAAGCCCAGATCCAATGACACCCCGCCAAGCTGCAGGGGCGGGATCAATCGCCGGAGCAGTTTCAGCGGCGGGTCCGTCACCGAGTAGACACCCGTGGCCGCGACCAGGGCCACGGACTTAGGCCGCCAGTCGCGGGCGAACACCTGCACCCAGTCGAAGACAAGACGGACCATGAGGGCAAGAAAGAACAGCAGCAGCAGCAGATAAAGCAATGCAAACACTATTGACACGCCAGAGACACGATCCTTATACGAAGTCAGTCGGAGGAGAACTCAACAATACCGCCGTTGGATGGGAAAAGGCCCGGCCACCCGGCCGGGCCTTTCACAATCAGCTCTGATTGAAGAAGCTTGCCTGCGTGTCGGACGTCTTCTTGTCGTCGCCGAGAACCTCAATGTAGGAGGGGGACAGCAGGAACACTTTGTTGGTCACTCGTTCGATACTGCCGTGCAGACCGAAAACGAGACCCGCCGAAAAGTCGACCAGCCGCTTGGCGTCGGACTCCCCCATATCGGTGACATTCATGATGACCGGAATGCCATCGCGGAAGCTTTCGCCGATGACCTTCGCGTCGTTGTAGGAACGGGGGTGCACCGTGGTGATCTGACGCAGCCCGGATACCGCCTCGCGGCTTGACGCGGCACGCTTAATCGGTGTCACCGGTGCCCGGTATTCGTCGTCCGACACCTTCGCCGCGGCCGGCTCGGGAGCAGCTTCGACACGATGGGGGACATCCCGACTGTGTACATCCCTGTCATAGTCCACTGAATAATCCTCATTCTTGTGTCCAGGCTGAGGGTGCTCAGCCTCATAGTGCTCGTCACCATCGGCGAGCCCAAGATAGATCATTGTCTTGCGCAGCGCGCCAGCCATGGTAGCTCCTCATAGGTCTTGTGACTGCTGGTCTTTGTAGCTTCCAGCGGCACGGTGCAAATACTGTGCCGTGGTGGTTTCCCACAGTCCTGACGCTACCGCAACGCCGGACGCGGACCGAGGACATCCGATCCGACACGCAGGTGTGTCGCGCCGGCGGCAATGGCCGCCTCCAGGTCCTGGCTCATTCCGGCCGAGATGGCCGTGGCATGCGGGAAACGGGCGACGACGTCGGCAGAGATCCGCTGGAGCCGGCCGAACGCTTCGGCCGGGTCGCCGTCCAGTGGCGCCACCGCCATGACTCCGGCCAGCCGCAGCCCGGGAGCCGCGTCGATCAGCTCCGCCAGCGTCAACGCCTGTGCCGGCAGCGCGCCACCGCGCGAGCCCGCCGCGCCATACGCTTCAGCTCCCGCCGCTGTTGCCAGCGACGGGTCCAGATTCAGCTGGATGAAACAGAGCAGGTCGGCCCGGCTGCTGCGCTGCTGCTGTGCGGTGACGGCCGTGCTCATGGCCCGGACCAGGCCGGGCCGGTCGACGGAGTGAACGGCATGGGCGTAACCGGCCACGGATTTGGCTTTGTTTGTCTGCAGCTGGCCGATGAAATGCCAACGCGCCGAACCGGACTCTAGGCGCAGCGCTACCTCGGCCGATTTGCCGGCCGCCTCCTGGTCACGGTTCTCGCCGAAGTCCCGCACTCCCAGCCCGGCCAGCAGCAGGACATCGGCGGCGGGATGGAATTTTGTGACAACGATCAGCTCCGGTTCGCCCCAAGCCGCAGGCCGCAGCCTGACGGCGTCGGCAATCCGCCGGCGCACCGATGCAAGGTTTGCGCTCAGCTGCGCCCGCCGTGCGTCGGGCTCCGGCGCGCCCTCAGCCGCTGACATAAATGACCCCGGCAAATCGGCCCTGCGGAAGGTTTTGCGACGTGTCGCGGCGGTGCGAGAACAGGCCCGGCTGCTCCATCGTGCACGCCCCTGCCTGTCCTGTGCACGCCCCTGCCGGTCCCCTGCCCGTCCCGGCGGTCTCGACGCCGGCGGTCTCGACGCCGGCAATCTCGACGCCGGCGGCGGAGAGTTGGCTGCGCACGCCGGCCCGGAGGTCCAACGCCGGCGTTCCCCAACTTGTCGTGGCAAAGGTGGATGGTTCAACGGCCGCTACGTCATCGCGCAGTTGGACCGGCACCTCATAACAGTCTCCGCAGACCGATGGGCCCAGCCAGGCACGAATCCTTACCGCGCCGCGGCTGCGCATGGCTGCCACGGTCTTCGGCACCACCTGCGCGGCCACGCCCGGACGACCGGCATGTGCGACCGCTAGCACCGGCTCCCCCGCTGCCGACTCCCCCAACAGCACCACCGGGACGCAGTCGGCGACCAGCACCGCAAGGGCGGCCCCGGTCGAGACCATGGCATCCGCCGTCGGGCCGGCGTCGGTGGAAACCGGACGGTCCACCGGGTGGCTCGTGTCCGCCGGCGGGACCGCGTCGGTGGAGACCGGACGGTCCACCGGGTGGCTGGCATCCGACCTTGGGACCGCGCCGGTGGACACATTCGCCACGGCAGAGCCGTGGACCTGGTTCATGAACCGAAGCGGCTCGCTGCCGGGCCCCAGCTCCAGCTGCAGCCGCGCGCGGTTCCGCCTGACGTCGTCGGCGTTTCCGCCAACGTGAAAGGCCAGGTTGCCGGCTCCGACGTCCGTGAATCCCACCCGGATTCCCGGGCTGACTTCATGGTGCCACCAGAACACGACGACCTGACCTTCCGTTGCTTGAGAGTGCCCGCGGGTGCGGATTACTTCAGGAAGTCCGGGACATCCAGCTCATCCATCCGGTGACCGGAGAGGTCCGGCTCAACAACGGCCGGCAGGTCCACGTCGAAGCCGGCATCCGCGGGGACGTGGCTGCGGGACTGCTGACCCCAGTGGTTGGTACCGGCGGAGGGAACCGATGCCGGAACGCCAACCGGAGCTGCCTGCGGAAGAGCCGGAGCGACCTGAGCAGGGAGTGCCGGCTCGGCCTTGGCCGAGGTGACATCGACATTGTCGAAGCCAGCGGCAATAACGGTCACGCGGGCCTCGTCGCCGAGGGCATCATCTATGACGGCACCGAAAATGATGTTTGCTTCCGGGTGTGCAACTTCCTGCACCAGGCGCGCGGCCTCATTGATTTCGAACAGCCCGAGATCCGAACCACCCTGGATTGACAGCAGCACGCCGTGCGCGCCGTCGATCGAGGCTTCCAGCAGCGGCGAGGCGATGGCGAGCTCCGCGGCCTTGACGGCACGGTCCTCGCCGCGGGCGGAGCCGATTCCCATCAGGGCCGATCCCGCACCCTGCATCACGGACTTGACGTCCGCAAAGTCAAGGTTGATCAGACCCGGGGTGGTGATCAGGTCGGTAATGCCCTGGACGCCGGAGAGCAGGACCTGGTCCGCCGAGCGGAAGGCATCCAGCACCGAGACGTTGCGGTCGCTGATGGACAGCAGCCGGTCGTTGGGGATGACGATCAGCGTGTCGACCTCGTCGCGGAGCGCATCGATGCCGTTCTCGGCACTGGTCGCCCGGCGTCGACCCTCGAAGGTGAACGGACGGGTGACAACGCCGATGGTCAATGCACCGAGCGACCGGGCGATGCGGGCCACCACTGGTGCACCGCCGGTACCGGTTCCGCCGCCCTCGCCGGCGGTCACGAAGACCATGTCCGCGCCGCGCATCACTTCTTCGAGCTCATCGGCGTGGTCCTCGGCGGCCTGCCGGCCCACTTCGGGGTTGGCGCCGGCGCCCAGGCCGCGGGTGAGTTCGCGGCCGATGTCGAGCTTCACATCGGCGTCGGACATCAACAGGGCCTGCGCATCCGTGTTGACGGCGATGAATTCAACGCCGCGCAGTCCAACGTCGATCATCCGGTTGATTGCGTTGACGCCACCGCCGCCGATGCCGACGACCTTGATGACGGCCAGGTAATTCTGGGGTGCTGCCACGTTACGTGTCCCTTGTTCGTGTGCTGTTTGAAAATCTGTGTGCCCGGTAGGGCCTAGTGGTGGCGTCCGGGGGGCCGCCATCCTTCCACTGAAGGTTGAAGCTTTGGAGTTTAACCTTCAACTTGAAGGTTATAGTTATGTCAAGTAACTCTTGTCTGTGACGCTATGGGGCATCGCGCCAGCATGCAATAACCACGGTGGGCGTGTCGGATTAATCGGTCCAAATTATCTCGTCACGTCCATTATCCCGTCATCTCGTCACGTCTGTTATCTCGTCACGGGGTGGCGCGGCGTGCTGACGTCATAAACCCTTACCGCCGCGGGGGCGGGCTTTCCCGCCGCCACCGTAGGCGCCGGGGCGTTAAGCAGCGCTTCGAGCACCTTGGCCTTGAGCTCCTTTTCAGTCGCGTTGCCCCAGATAATGGTCTTCCCGTCGTTGAGCGTAAGTTCGACGGCGTCCGGCGAGGCCGCAGACGCATGCTGCAGTTTAGCGAGCACGCCCTGCGGCAGCGCCGCCAGCACCGCCGTCATAGCCTTGAAGGTTTCCTTGCCGATGACGGCGGTGCCGCCGTCGATCAGCGGCAACGGCACGGCGGCAGGATCCGCCGTCCCGCCCAGCTGGATGCCGTCCGGGTCAACCATGACGTACTGCTGATCCGTCTTGAGCAGCGCAACCGGCTCGCGTTCGTGCACATGCACCAGCAACGACGACGGCGGTCTCGCCTCCACGGATACCGAGCGCACCTGTGGCAGGGGCGCCAGCAGCCGCGCCACCTGGCTCTGGTCGATCTGCGGCAGCGGCTTGTCCTTCAGCGGTGCCAGCGCGGCCTGGATGGTCTCGGTTGTGGCCAGCTTGTTGCCGTCGACGGTAATCGTCTTCAGCGCAAGAAGCGGAGTGAACATCACGATGGCAATCACGGCGGCAATGACCACCGCCGTGCTGCCGACGACGATCCAGAGACTGCGCCGGCGCCGCCTCCGCGGAGAGCCGGGAAAAGCCAGGACCGTGGCCGACGTACCGTCCCCGGCCATCGGGTCCGATCCCTGGCCATCCGTTTTGTCGATGTCCGGTTTTCCGGCGTTCGACGTCGGACTGCCCGACCTGAGGATGCCGGGTACCGCTGCGTGCAGTTTCAGGACTGAGACCTTAGCGGAACCCGCCCGGGCCGCTGAAGCAGGCACAGCCGGTGAAACCCCTTCGTCCAGTGCCCCATCATCCGGAGCGCCGTCCAGGGCCCCGGACCGCGCCTCGAACCGTTGGCGAAAGCCGGAACCCGGCTTGGCCGGGTCGGTGCGGATCACCGGAGGCTTACGCTTACCCGCCATGCTGCCCGTCCTTCCTGTCCAATGGATTCCGGGATGAAACGCCCGCATCGCTCCGGGCCGCTTTTTCGTCTAGGGCGGCGATCAGGGCGGCCCCATAACGGGTCACGTCACCGGCCCCGATGGTCAGGATGATATCGCCCGGGTCCGCGGCCGCGGCCAGGGCCGCAACGGCTGCCTCCGGGTCAGGGAAGTGTCCTCCGGGCCGGTCCAGGCCCGCGGTGATCAGTGCACTGCTGACACCGGGGATGGGGTCTTCCCGGGCCGGATAGATATCCAGCACCGCGACGGTGTCCGCATGTGAGAGCGCACTGCGGAACGCGGCCGCGAACTCCCGGGTGCGGGAAAACAGGTGCGGCTGGAACAGTACGTGGACCAGGTGCTCCCCCGCGACGGACCGGGCCGCCGTCAGTGCGGCGTCCACCTCCGTCGGGTGATGGGCGTAGTCGTCAAACACACGGACCCCGGCGGCTTCCCCCTTGGCTTCAAAACGCCGGGAAGCCCCGGTAAATGTCCCGAGAGCGGCCACCGCCGCGGCCGGACACCGCCAGTGCGGCCACTGCGTTTCGCGCGTTGTGGGCGCCGGGGACCTGCAGCGCCAGCGGCAGTTCCAGCAGCTCTCCGTGATGGCGCACCGTGACCGTCCCCTCGGTCCGGACACCGCTGCTGGCCATCGCCTCGGAAAGCCGCAGATCCGCAGTCCCGCCGTGACCGTAGAGCAGCACGCGTGTTCCGGCAGCCCGTGCCTTTTCCGCCAGAGCCCGGGAGCCGTCGTCGTCCACGCAGGCGATCAGCAGCCCCTCGGCCGGGAGCAGCGCGGCAAAATCGTCAAAGGCCCGGTAGACCGCCGCGGCGCTGCCGTAGTGGTCCAGGTGGTCCGGCTCGGCGTTGGTCACGACGGCGATTCCGGGCCGGTAGTTCAGAAAGGACCCATCCGACTCGTCCGCCTCCGCGACAAAGATGCCCGATGTGCCGTGCGCCGCATTGACGCCCAGCGCCGGGACCGTGCCGCCGATGGCGAAGGACGGGTCCAGCCCGACCCCGCGCAGCAGCACGGCAATCATCGCGGTCGTGGTCGTCTTGCCGTGGGTTCCGGCCACCGCCACCACGGTGTTGCCCCGCATGGCGGCCGCCAGCGCCTCGGAACGGTGCAGTACGCGCAGACCGGCGGCGCGGGCGGCGGTGAGCTCCGGGTTCGATTCCCGGATCGCGGATGACACGACGACGGTGTCGGCCGCGCCGATGGAGCCGCTTCCCTGTCCGACGTGCACCTGCGCGCCAAGAGCCGCCAGCTCCGTCAACGCGGCGGACTCCATCGCATCGGAGCCACTGACCGTCACACCGCGGGCCAGCAGAATCCGTGCGATGGCAGACATCCCGGCACCACCGATGCCGATGAAGTGGACGCGGCCCAGTGCCGTCAGCGCGTCGCCGCTATTGGTTCCGCTGCCGTTGTTCACCGAGGCTACGGTCATTGTCCTGCCGCTTCCTTGACCATGTCCGCCATCCGCGCGTCCGCGTCGCGGATGCCCAGCGTCCGGGCCTGACGGTCCATGTCTTCGAGCCGCTGCGGGTCCGCCAGCAGCGGCAGGATTTCACGCTGCAGCCAGTCCGGGCTGAAATCGGCATCGCTGACCAGCAGCGCACCGCCGGCGGCAACCAGACCTGCGGCATTGAGCGCCTGCTCGCCGTTCCCCACCGGGAGTGGAACAAACACCGCCGGCAACCCGACCGCGGCCAGTTCGGAGACCGTGCCGGCGCCGGCGCGGCAGAGCAAGAGATCGGCCGCGGCATAGGCCTGTTCCATTGCATCAATGTATTCGACCTGTCGGTATCGCTCCCCCGTGAGTTCGGTGCCGTTTTCGGCCATGACTTTTTTGCCGCGCCCGGTGATGTGCAGCACCTGCACCCCGGCGGCGTGCAGCGCCGGCAGCGACGCGGCGATGGTTGCGTTGATCCGCAGGGCTCCCAGCGATCCGCCGGTGACGATCAGCGTGGGCAGTGCCGGGTCCAGCCCCAGCGCCGCCCTGGCGGCCGACCGGGCGGCGCTGCGGTTCAGTGCGGAAATCTGTGTCCGCATCGGCATGCCGACCAGCCGGCCATGCCTGATCTTGGTCTGCGCGAACGCGGTGCCGACAAAGTCCGTGAAGCGTGCACCGAGCCGGTTCGCCAGCCCGGCCTTGCTGTTGGCCTCGTGAATGACGATGGGGATTCCGCGCCGCCGGGCAGCCAGGTACATGGGACTGCAGACGTAGCCGCCGACACCGACCAGGACCGTGGCATTGGCGCGCTCCAGGATCCGCGCGGACTGCTGCACGGCCCGGCGCAGACGCGCGGGCAGCCGGAACAGATCCGCCGTCGGCTTCCGCGGCAGCGGGACACGATCGATGACGGCGAGCTCAAGTCCGGCGGCCGGGACCAGTCGTGTTTCCATCCCGTCCGCCGTCCCCACGGCCAGCAGCCGAGTCGCAGGATCGGCCGTGCGGAGGGCGGCGGCAATGGCCAGCAGGGGGCTGATGTGCCCGGCCGAGCCGCCGCCGGCCAGCACCACGGATAGCGGGCCGGAGGTGCGGCCGGGACGGGCCGGATGAGCGGGAATAGTCATGAAGAGGCTTTTTCTTTTTGAGGATGAGTGCGCGCAAAGGACAAAACGACGCCGATGGCCGCCAGCACCAACGTCAGGGCCGTGCCGCCGTAGGAGATCAGCGGAAGCGGAACGCCGATCACCGGAAGCAGTCCGGTGACCATGGCGATGTTGACGAAGGCCTGGCCGATGATCCAGGTCATGATGCAGCCGCAGACAATGCGGATGAACGGATCGTTGTGCCGGACGATGACGCGGAAGATAGCCAGCGCAATGATCCCGTACAGCACAACAAGCACCAGCGTTCCGAGCAGACCAAGTTCTTCACCGATGATGGCGAAGATAAAGTCATTGTGCGCCTCCGGGATCCAGTTCCATTTCTGCCGGCTCTGGCCCAGCCCGACGCCCCACCAGCCGCCGGAGGCCAACGCGTAAATGCCGTTTTGGGCCTGGAAGCAAAGGTCATTTCCATCGCTGCAGTTGCCCTGCCAGCCGGAGAGCCTGGAGATCCTGTTGCCGCTGGTCAGCGCCATCACCACCGCGGCGATGGCCCCAACGATGCCGGCCGGGACAAAGACCCGTGCCCGGGCGCCGGCAAAGTAGAGTCCGGCCGCGACGATGCCCATCATGATCACCGCCGTGCCAAGATCGTGCCCCAGCAGGACCAGTCCGATCGCGAGACCGGCAATCGGGATCACCGGGATGGCCATGTGCTTTCCCTGGTCCAGTAACGGTCCCTTGCGGGCGAGTACGGCCGCCATCCACAGCGAGAGGGCCAGTTTGGCCGCCTCGGAGGGCTGGGCGCTGAAGCCGCCGATTTCAATCCAGTTGCGGTTACCGCCGACCGCTTTTCCGATCGGGCTGAACACCAGCGCCAGCAGCACGAGGGCCAGTCCGACGGCCGGCCACGCCAGTTTTTTCAGCCGGCCGATGCTCAGCCGTGACAATACGAGCATCGCGATGACGCCGATACCGGCGTACATGCTCTCTTTCAGGAAGAGGTCATACGCGGGCACGTTCTGTGAAATGGATTCCGCAGCGGAGGCCGACAGCACCATCAGCAGGCCGATACAGGTCAGTGCAAGCGTCGCACCCAGGATCAGGTAATAGCTGGAACCATTGCTGGGCCGGTTGCTGCCTTCGACCCGAGGCCAGAACTCCCGGAAGAACCGACGGACCGGGGAACCCGGTTTCACCGGAAGACCGGCCGCCGTGGTGGCCGACGGGGTTTTACGGGCCGCGGGGGCGGACCGGCCGTGCGGTTTGCCGGAGCTCCGGCCGTGTGGTTTGCCGGCGGTCCTGCCGTGCGGCTTGGTTCCGGCATGGCCCTTGGGCGCCGGTCGAGCGGGCGTGTTGACCATTAGAACTCCTTGCTGGCCTTCGCCTGCCCTTCCACGAGCCCGCGGACGGCGTTGATAAACGCCTCGCCGCGGTGAGCGTAGGAAGTGAACTGATCCATCGATGCCGAGGCGGGAGCCATCAGCACCGTATCGCCCCGCAGGGCTATTGAAGCGGCGGAGGCCACCGCCCGGGCCATCGCCGCTGCGCCGGAAACCGGAGGCATTCCCCGACCTGGTTGTGCATCCCCGGGCTGAGCGTCTCCTGCCGTCTGTACCTCTTCAGTCTCGCGCGCATCGGTCTCGATCACGGGCACATCCGGCGCGTGTCGCCGCAATGAACCTCGCAGTGCGCTGCTGTCCGCTCCGATCAGGATCACCGCTTTGAGGCGGTGGCCGTGCGTGCGGATCAGTTCGTCGTAGTCGACGCCCTTGGAGAGGCCGCCGGCAATCCAGACCACCGGGTCGAAGGCCGACAGTGACGCCGCCGCGGCGTGCGCGTTGGTCGCCTTGGAGTCGTTCACCCACAGCACACCGTTCATCCTGGCCACCGGCTGGATGCGGTGGTCACCGGTTTCGTAACGGCGCAGCCCGTCCCGCACGGCGGCCGGCTCGAGCCCGTAGGCACGGACCAGGGCGGCGGCAGCGGCGGCATTGGCCACCAGGTGCCGCGGCACCAGTTCGGCAATGTCCGAGATCTTGGCCAGTTCGACGGCGGTGTCCTTGCGTTCGGTAATGAAGGCGCGGTCCACCAGCAGTCCGTCCACGACGCCGACCATGCTGACGGCCGGTGTTCCGGTGGTGAAGCCGACGGCGCGGCAGCCCTCGACGACGTCGGCCGCTTCCACCATCCGCTCCGTCTCGGCCTGCTCCGCATTGTAGACACAGGCCAGCCTGGTGTTGGCGTAGATTTTGGCCTTGTCCGCCGCGTAGGCGGCAAAGGATCCGTGCCAGTCCACATGGTCCTCGGCGAGGTTCAGGCAGACGCTGGCCGCCGGCGAAACGGTATGCGTCCAGTGCAGCTGGAAGGTGGAGAGCTCCACGGCCAGGACGTCATAACCCTGCGGTTCACGGACGGCGTCCAGGATCGGTGTACCGATATTCCCAGCGGCGATGGCGCGCAGCCCGCCGGCCTGGAGCATGAGTTCGACCATCGTGGTCGTGGTGGTTTTGCCGTTGGTGCCGGTGATCGTGATCCAGTCGGCGGTCTTCCGCCCGGCGCGGATTCGGACGCGCCAGGCCAGCTCGATGTCCCCCCAGATGGGGATCCCGGCCTGCGCTGCGGCCGCCAGCAGCGGATGGGACGGGCGCATGCCCGGCGTTGTGACGACCAGGTCCGCCCGTTCTCCGTCCACCTGCGGTAGGCGGCGGGACGTTTCGTCGCCGAGGAGAACATCGGCGACCCCGACGATCCGCAGGGTGTCGGCGTTCCGGCGGGCTTCGTCGTCGTCGGACGCCGCGACCACGACGACCAGCGCGCCCAGTTCGGCCAGCGTGTCCGCGGCGGAGAACCCGGTCTTCGTGATGCCCGTGACCACCACGCGCAGGCCGGACCAGTCCGCGTCCCAGCTGGTCAGGGTGGACAGACGGTCGGAACTGGACAGGCGGTCGGAAACAGCGCTCACAGTTGGACAATCCATTCGGCGTAAAAGGCTCCCAGGCCCACGGCCACCATCAGCCCGCAGAGGATCCAGAAACGGACCACCACGGTGACCTCGGCCCAGCCCTTGAGCTCAAAATGATGCTGCAGCGGGGCCATCTTGAAGACCCGCTTACCGCCGCTGAGCTTGAAATACCCCACCTGAATGATGACGGAGAGCGTGATCAGCACGAACAGGCCGCCGATGATCGCCAACAGGATCTCGGTCCGGGACAGGATGGCGAAGCCGGCAATGGCACCTCCGATGGCCAGCGAGCCGGTGTCCCCCATGAAGATCTTGGCCGGCGAGGTGTTCCACCAGAGGAAACCGATCAGTGCGCCGAAGATGATGATGGACAGCAGCGCCAGGTCCAGCGGATCCCGGACGCTGTAGCAAATGGTGTCCGAAACCGCCCGCGGCGATCCGCAGCCCTGGTTGCTCTGCCAGATCCCCATCAGCGTGTAGGCGCCGAAAACCATCACCGAGGCGCCGGCCGCGAGGCCATCGAGGCCGTCGGTGAGGTTCACTCCGTTCGTGGCCGCGGTGACAATCAGGTTGGACCAGATAATAAACAGGATCACGCCGACGGCGGCACCGGCGAACGCCAGATCCAGGCCCGGAATGTCGCGGGCAAAGGAGATTTTGGTTGTGGCCGGAGTCAGCCCGAGATCATTGGGGAAGTTCAGCGCCAGCACGGCGAAGGTGATGCCCACGACCGCCTGCAGAATAAGTTTGGCCTTGGCATTGAGCCCCAGGCTGCGTTGTTTGGAAATCTTGATGAAGTCGTCCAGGAAGCCCACCAGTCCCATGCCGACCATCAAAAAAAGCATGAGCCAGCCGGAAATGCTCGGCCCGGGCGAGCGGGGGTCGAGCAGCCAGAGCACCAGATGCGTGATCAGGTAGGCGGACACCACCGAACCGACGACGACGGCGCCGCCCATCGTGGGCGTGCCGCGTTTGGTGTGGTGCGAGGTTGGGCCGTCATCGCGGATGAACTGGCCGTAACCCTTATTCACCAGCAGCCTGATCAAGAGCGGTGTTCCCGCCATGGCCAGGGACAGGCCCAGGCCGGCACCCATGAGCAGTCCGATCATTGGATCCGTGTCCTTTCGCCCTCGGTGCCGTCAGTTGGTAATGCTATCCGATCGCCCAGAAATCGCAGTCCGGCGCCATTGGAGGATTTGAAGAGCACTATGTCCCCCGGCCTCAGCTCCCGGCGCAGCAACGCGTAGGCCGCATCCGCGTCGGGGACGAACACGGATTCGTCCCCCCAGGAGCCCTCCATCACCGCCGCGACGTGCATGGCCCGGGCCGCCTGCCCCACCACCACCAGCCGGGAGATGTTCAGCCGGACCGCAACACGTCCGATCGCATCGTGTTCCTGGATGGAATCCGCGCCGAGTTCGAGCATCGTGCCGAGCACGGCCCAGGTGCGGTGTTCCGCGCCACCGCTGCCTCGTCCCAGCTCGGCCAGGGTACGCAGCGCGGCCCGCATGGACTCCGGATTCGCGTTGTAGGCATCGTTGATGACGGTCACCCCGTCGGCGCGGACGGTTCGTTCCATCCGCCAGCGGCTCTGTGCCTTCTGTCCGGTCAGCGCGTCAGCAATGAGGTCCGCCGGGGCACCCGCGGCGCGGGCGGCAGCGGCCGCCGCCAGCAGGTTGGTTACCTGGTGCAGCCCAAGCAGTCCGCTGGTGACGGGCCATCCGGCAGCGCCCATGGCAGCAGCGCTGTCACCAAAATGCAGGATGAATTCCGGCTGGCCCTCCGCATTGGTCGTAACCTCCGAACCGCGCACCATCGGGTGCGCCGCGGACGCGTCCGGGCTGCCGGACCCGAAGAAGACGATCCGGGCCGAAGTGCGCCCGGCCATCTTCCGGACCCTGGCGTCGTCGAAATTCAGCACGGCGGTTCCGCCGGAAGAAAGCGCCTCCACCAGCTCGCCCTTGGCCCTGGCGGTGTTTTCCACCGAACCGAACTCGCCCGCGTGGGCGGTGCCGATGCCGAGGACCACGCCGATGTCCGGCTGCACCAGGGACGCAAGATACCGGATATGGCCAATGCCGGTGGCACCCATCTCAATGATCAGATACCGGGTTGACTCGTCGGCCGTGAAGACGGTCAGCGGAACGCCTACCTCGCCGTTGTAGGAGCCCTGCGGGGCCACGGTGGGACCGAGCCGGGACAGAATGCCTGCCAGCAGGTCCTTGGTGGTGGTTTTTCCTGCCGAACCGGTGATGCCGATAACGGTCAGCGTCCCGGCCGCGCGGATCATCCGCACCGCCTCGGCAGCCAACGCCCCCAACGCCAGCACGGCATCGGGAACGATCACCGCCGGATAGCTGTGTCCGGACGGATCGGCGACCTCGCGCTCGGCCAGCAGCAGGACCGCGCCGGCCGCAACGGCGGCGGGAATGAAGTCGTGGCCGTCGGCGGATTCACCCGGTTTGGCGACGTAGAGGGACCCCGGGAACGCCGCCCGCGAATCGGTGACGATATGGCCAAGGCCGATCTTCTGTTCCGGGTCGGCGGAGGACGTCAGGCGGCCATGGGTTAGTGCGGCCAGCTTGGCCGCTGTCAGTTCAATCATCTCGATCTAGGACTCTATCCCGGGAACGGGCTCGGGAGTGAATCCGAAGCGGCGGAGGGCATGGCGAAGTTCGACCCTGTCATCAAGGGCAAGATTGATTCCCTTGACCTCCTGCCAGACCTCGTGCCCGCGCCCGGCCACGAGAATAGTGTCCTGCGGACGGGCCAGTTCCACGGCGCGGACAATGGCATCAGCACGCGGAAAAACCTCCAGGACGGTCCTTCCCGGCGACCGCTGCGCGTTGGCCCCTCGGGCTCCGGCCAGAACGTCCCGGCGGATAGCCGCCTCGTCCTCATCGTGCGGGTCGTCGTCAGTGACGATCACCACATCGGCCAGCCGCACCGCCACTTCGCCCATTTTCGGGCGCTTACCGGCATCACGCTGACCGGTGGCACCAAAGACCACGATGACCCGCGAGCCGGGTTCGGGCGAACGAACGGCCAGCAGGGCCCGCTCAAGGGCGTCGGGATTGTGCGCAAAATCAACGATCGCCGCCGGCGACTTCCCCACCAGCTGCATCCGTCCGGGCACCTGTACCGTGAACGGATCGTGGCTGTCCAGGGCGGTTTGCACCCGCTGCAGCGCCGCCGGGTCGCTCCGGCCGAGGAACTGCAGCACCATCAGCGTGGCCAGGGCGGCGTTGGCGACGTTGAACCGACCGGGCAGCCCCGTCGATACGTTCAGCGTGCGCCCGTCCATTGCCCGCAGCACAAAGGAGCTTCCCAACCCGCGGGTGCGGACAGTGTCGACCCGCCAGTGCGGCTGGTCGGCCCGGTGCTCCGGGGCCGGAGGGAGGGCCGCCGGGGCTTTCGTGTCGGGGCCTGTCGTGGCCAGCGTGGTGACAGGAATGCGGCAGGCGTCCGCCAGCCGCTGGCCCCAGCCGTCGTCGACGGTAATTACGGCCGAACGGGCATGGGCCGGGCCGAACAGTTCCGTCTTGGTGGCAAAGTATTCGTCCATGGTGCCGTGTAGATCCAGGTGGTCCTGTGTCAGGTTCGTGAAGCCGGCGACGTCGAAAACGACTCCGTCCACCCGGTGGAAGGACAGCGCATGGGAGGACACCTCCATCGACGCCGCACCCAGGTCACGCTCACGCATCAGGGCAAGCAGTGCGTGCACATCCGTCGATTCCGGCGTCGTCAGCCGGCTGGGGATCGCCGCGGATCCGGCCAGAATCTCGATGGTGCCGATCAGACCGGTAGTGTTCCCGAGCGCCTGCAGCAGCGAATTAATGAAGTAGGTGGTGGTGGTCTTGCCGTTGGTGCCGGTCACGCCGTACAACGGCATCGGGGGCGCCTCCGGGGTCGTTGTGCCGTAGACGAACCCCGCCACGATTCCGACGACGGCACGCGGATCCGGCACCACGAGCACCGGCACGCCCGGACCGCCGGGCAGCAGACGCAGCCGGCGTGCGCCGTCGTCGTCCGTCACTATCGCCGTTGCACCCGCAGCCAGCGCCTGGCCGGCAAACTCGGCCCCATGGCTGTGAGCCCCGGGCAGCGCCAGGTACACGTCCGAGGGTTCAACCGTGCGGGAGTCCATGCTGGCGCCTGTCACGTCAATGCCGCCGCAGTCCTGCGCGCGCGCGCCGATGAGCTTTGCCAGCGCCACCAGCGGCACCGGCTTCACCCGGACGGGCCGCAGGGGTGACCGGGCACCGCCTGACAGCGGTTCATGTGTACTCATTTACGTTGGCTCCGAAACCTTTAGTATTTCTGCGGCAGAGCCACAGAAGGCGTGGTGGACGGCGGCACATCGTTGCTGTGCAGGACCTGACCCATCACGGAGTTGAAGACCGGGGCCTGGGAAATACCGTAGATGTCACCCTGCGGGCGCTGCACCGTTACCAGCACAACATACTGCGGGTCCTCCATCGGCGCCATGCCGACGAAGGATGCGGTGTAGCCCTCAAAGCCCGCCCCGTCCTCCCTGACGGCCTCGGAGGTTCCGGTCTTTCCGCCCACCCGGTAGCCGGGCACCGAAATGTCCTTGGCATCCGCGGCGGTAACAACACTCTCCAGGAGGTCCTTGACCTGCTGGGCGCTCTGCGGGCTGACAACCTCGGTGCCGGCGGAGGGATCCACCTTGTGCTCCGTGCCGTCCGGGTCGGTGTAGGACTCGATCAGCTGCGGCTTGAGCCGGACCCCGTTATTGGCGATCGTCTGGTAGATCATCGCGGTCTGCAGCGGCGTCTGCGAGACACCCTGGCCGAAGAGCACGGTGAATTCCTGCCGGCCGTCCCATTTGTCCGGTTGCGCCAAAATGCCGGCGTTTTCGCCCGGCAGCGGGATCCCGGTGGGCTGGCCGATGCCAAAATTATGCAGGTAGTCGTAACGCTGCTGCCTGCTCAGCCGTTCACCGACCATCACGGTGCCGGTGTTCATCGAATCCCCGATAATGCCGGCAAAGGTACGCTGTTCCGTGCCGTGCGTGAAGGCGTCCGCGAAGGTCTCGCCGTTGACGGTGTAGGTCGGCGGCACCAGCACATGGGACAGCGGGCTGACCTTGCCCTCCTGGATGGCGGCGGCCGCGGTGACGGTCTTTTCGGTGGAACCGGGCTCTATCGCCGCGGTGACCGAGCGGGCACCGCGGTTGGCCGCGGCGGTGGCTCCCGGATTATTCGGATCCACGGTGGAGTCCTCGGCCATCGCGACAATCTTGCCGGTCTTGGCCTGCACCACCACAATGTTGCCCCATTGGGCGCTGAACTTCTTGACCTGATCGGAAATGGCCTGCTGGGCGAAGTACTGAAGGTCGCTGTTGATCGTCAGCTTCACGGTCTCGCCGTCCACGGCGGGCTGGTTTTCCTCCGGCGCGGTGGGGATGACAATCCCGTTGGCCCCGCGCTGGTACTTCCGGCTGCCGTCCGTGCCCTGCAGCTTGGAGTTCAGCGTCTGCTCGATTCCGGCCAGCGGTGTGCCGTCAGAGCCCAGGAACCCGACCATGCTGCCGCCGACGGCGCCGAGCGGATAGGTCCGCTCGCTGGTCGCCTCGGAATAGATCCCGGGAAGCTGCAGGCCCATCACCTTGGACTCCACTGCCGGAGTGACTCCCTTGGACACATACGCAAAGTCCGAGGTCCCGGTGACCGTTTTACGGACATCGGCCTCCTTCAGGCTCAGAGCATCCGCCAGCTCCTTGATGCCCTCGTCCCGGGTCACGGTATCGATGTTGCCGGTGCCAGTATTCTTGCGGACAAAGGTATCGGCCGCGGTGCTGTTTTTAGGTGAGACGGTGATGTTGTACCGGATGATGCTCTGCGCCATCACCTTGCCGTTGACATCTTCGATTTTGCCGCGGGTCGCGGGCAGCTTCGTGACCACCGTGCGCTGGTTGACGGCCGCCTCGGCCATCGACCCGGCGTCCAGGCCCTGGATCATAAAGAGCTTTCCGGAAATGATCAGCAGCAGAGCCAGGACGAATCCCAACCCCAGCCGGAGCCGGAACCGGTTCCGTGCGGACCTGCCGGAGGCTTTCGTAGTCTTGCGGTTGCTGCCGGTGTGTTGTGCCACTTGCTAATCCTTATTACCTAGCCCTTGCAGCACTGCTGCCGTCCGCTGCGCCGTCCGCCTGCCCTAGCCGTTCTTCTGCTTGGGCGCCGGGACGGTGCCGCCGTTAAGATCCTCAACCGGTGGAGCGACAACCTGCGGCGGTGCCGCAGCCGTCGCCGACCCCGCCTTCGACGGGCCACCGGGTGCGACCGGTTCGGGCGCAGCCGATGTAGCCGCAGCCGTCTCCTTCGGCTCAACCTGCTGTCCGGTGACCGCCGGCGGAGCGATCACCGTCAGCGGCTTATCCCCGGCCACCGCCGCCGCCGGCTTGCCGGTGACTGCCATGGTGTCCAGGTTGATCTGCCCGGTTGACGAGGAGGTAACCATTCCCAATTCTGCGGCCTTGGCCACCAGATTCTGTGGAGCCTGCGCATTTTGCACCTGCTGTGTCAGATCCTGGTTCGTCTTCAGCAGCTGCGCCTGCTCTCCGCGCAGTTCGACGAGCTTGTACTGACCGCTGGAAACGGAGATGTTCAGCACCAGCACCGTGGCCAGCGCCGCCACCAGGGTGAGAAAACAGAAAACCACAAAGGGTGTCCGGCGTTTACGCGGAGTGCTGACGACCAACGAGAGCGGAGACCGGGCCCGGCGCACCGGTCCCGGTTCCGGGGCGAAACTGGTCAGTGCACGGGCGGTATTTCCCATGATCGACTGGAAATTTCCCTGGGCCGGCGCGCTCATACAGCTCTCCTGGTTCGGATTCGTTCAACTGCCCGCAGCCGCGCTGATGCGGCCCGGGGATTTTCGGCGATTTCGGCTTCGGTGGGAACTTCCGTACCCCGCGTCAGCATCTTCAGATCCGGCTTGTGTTCCTCCAGCTCCACCGGAAATCCCACCGGCGCCGATGACTTGGATCCGGCGGCGAACACGGACTTCACGATCTTGTCTTCCAGCGAGTGATAGGACATGATCACGCATCGCCCGTGCAGGGCCAGCGAGCCGACGGCGGCCGGCACTGCCGTCTCGAGCACATCGAGTTCCTCGTTGACTTCGATGCGCAGCGCCTGGAAAGTCCGTTTCGCCGGATGTCCGCCCGTCCTGGCTGCGGCCGCGGGAACCACCTGACGGATCTGTTCAACCAATTCTCCGGTGCTGGCAAACGGCTTAGTTTCCCGGGCCGTGACGATTCGGTTGGCTATCCGGCCGGCGAATTTCTCTTCGCCCCATTTCCGGATCACCCGCAGGAGATCTTCTTCGCTGTAGGTATTCACCACATCCGCTGCGGTCTGGCCCTGGCTGGTGTCCATGCGCATGTCCAGCGGCGCATCGTAGGAGTAAGCGAATCCGCGCTCCCGCTCATCAAGCTGAAGCGAGGAGACGCCGAGGTCCATGAGCACGCCGTGCACGTTCCGGAAGCCAAGATCCGCGACGACGTCGGCGATTTCATCGTAAACGGCGTGGACCAGATCGGTCCGCGCGGCGAAGGGCCCCAGCCGTTCCCCGGCCAGCGCGAGTGCCTCGGTATCCCTGTCGATGCCGATCAGGTGCAAAGTGGGGAACCGCTGCAGCATGGCCTCGCTGTGACCGCCCATGCCCAGGGTGGCGTCGACGACCACGGGGGTTTTTCCGGCGGCAATGGCCAGCTCGAAGGCGGGAGCCAGGAGATTAATACAACGGTCTTTCAGAACAGGTACATGGCGGGCGGACGTGGGCGGCGTGGTGTTGTCGTCGGACGTCATCGAGCCTCTTTCCTCTCCGCTGGCCGGGTATCCTGCATTCGGTATTCGTCGTACTTTTCGCTGCTCTGTATTCCTTGTGCTGCGCGGTGTTCGTTGTGCTGTGCAGTGTTCGTTGTGCTGCGCGGTGTTCGTTGTGCTGTGCATTGTTCGTCGTGCCGTGGGGCAGGGCTTCTTAAGCCAGATCCCCATCCGCGCCGGGCTGTCCCTGCCTGGCACCGGGGAAGGTGAGCCAGGTAGCTTATGCCGGGCGGCTGGAGATCTCGTTCAAGAATCCGTGCTGAAGTCGAGTCGTTCAGAAGATGCCGGGAATGGTCTCTTCATCCGTTTCGGAAAAGGCGTTCTCTTTCTCCTCCAGGTAGTCCTCCCACGCTTTGGCATCCCAGATCTCTGCCCGGTTACCGGCTCCGATGACAGCCAGCTCCCGACCAAGTCCGGCATACGTCCGCAAAGCCTGCGGGATGGTGACCCGTCCCTGCTTATCCGGAACCTCGTCCGAGGCCCCTGACAGAAAGACGCGACTGTAATCGCGCGCCTGGCGGGAGGAAATAGGAGCTTGACGCATTTTTTCGTGGACTTTTTCAAATTCACTTTGGCTGAAGACATAAATACAACGCTCCTGCCCCCTCGTCAGGACAAGTCCGTCCGCCAGTTCCTCGCGGAATTTAGCCGGCAGAAAAATCCTGCCTTTCTCATCAAGACGCGGCGAGTGTGTTCCGAGAAACATCTCTACCGCCTTGTTGAAGCGGGGGTCTGCAGTACCCCCGTCGCCACTACCCTCTTACAAGCTCCACTTTACTCCACAATCCCCCACCGTCAACGCCAACGGGCCGACGCGCAGGGCGTGTTGCGCCGACAATCCCTGTGATTGCGTGGATGTGGACGGGTGGGGCGAGGTGGAGGGAAAATCGGGTGTCTGCACCTCTCCCCCGGGCCGAATGGCTGATCGACGGCAGCGCTTTTGACCGCAGGACAGACGAGGACGCTCTTGACCGCAGGCCAGATGACGGCACTCTTGGCCGCAGGTTAAACAAAGAAAGACCTGCAGATGCGGGTCTTTCAGTGGATGATGCCGTATTCAGCTTTCTGCCAGCGGCGCCGACTATTGTCCGCGTCGGCGCTCATCCCAACGTTCTTCCAGGCTGCTCATAAATGAACTCCGAGGCTTCCTGGCTTGTCCGGAGGCGGAGCCCGCTTCGGTGCTGCGGGGAGCTCCGCGGCGTAGCGTGGCAACATATACGCCGGCGCCCATGACCACAAAACCAGCCACGCCCAAGGGAATTATTTGGACGAACACTCCCGCCAGCAGTATCAGGATGCCGGCAATGGCTATCAGCACGCCGATCACCACGTGTCTCGTTGAGAATGATTTGGCCGGATCCGACCCTAAAGTGTGGGCAAACTTCGGATCCTCCGCATGCAGCTGCTCCTCGAGCTGGTCCAGTAACCGTTGCTCGTGCTCCGAAAGGGGCATTTCGACCTCCTTCAGGTCCTTGCCATTGGCGTCTACTCTTCAAACGATCGGCACCGGCTGGTTAGTTCCCGTCACTGACGGTACGCCAACCGGCGAAGCCGTCCTTAGATAACTCCGTGTCTTAAGAATAGGCTGGATTTCACAGAACTGAAACCCTTGTCCGCGGTGCGGGCACGGGCAGGGAGTCCTGCGGCTACGCGGGATCGTCGCCGGGAGGTTCACGGCCCCGCGGGGGCCGGTCCGGCCCGGATTCGAGCAGCCTGGCCGGCACAATTTTCTGCGCCCCGAATTTGGCCGTTACGGCGTCCAACGCAGCCTCGGCCGTGCGCCAATTGTCATCGCGGCGGTCCAGACTCAGCTGCAGGAATGTTTGGCCGGCCTCTTCCAGCTGTTCGGCCCGCAGCCCGATCAACCGCACGCTCATCGGCCGAGGTCCCAGCGACTCAAGCAGCTGGACGGCGGTTGCATAGAGCATTTGCGCGCTGTCGACGGGGGTCGGAACCGTGCGTGCCCGGGTCACGGTGGAGAAATCCGCATATCTGATCTTGAGGGACACGGTCCGCGCCAGCAGCCCTGTCTGCCGCAGCCGCGCCCCGGTACGGTGGGCCAGTGCCAGCAGCCCGCGCTTGAGCACGGCGTCATCCGGCGTGTCGATGGCGAAGGTTTCTTCGGCTCCAATGCTCTTTTCCGCCCGCACACGCGTCACCGGCCGCGGGTCAATGCCCAAGGAAAGCCGGTGGACCTGTTCGCCGCTGACGCCCAGCACCCGGCGCAGCACCGGAAGAGGAGTTGCCGCCAGATCCGCTACGGTATGCACCCCCAGCCTGGCGAGGACCTGCACGGTTTTGGCACCGACCCCCCACAGGGACTGCACCGGAAGCGTATGCAGATAGCGCACGGTGTCCGCTGCGGGGATCAGCAGCATCCCGTCGGGTTTGCAGCGTGTGGAAGCGATTTTCGCCACGAATTTTGTCGACGCGATACCTACCGAGGCGGTGATGCCGAGCTCCGCGCGGACACGCCGACGGATCAGTGCCCCGATCTCCAGCGGCGGTCCAAGCCGGCGCATGGCCCCGGCGACGTCGAGAAAGGCCTCGTCGACGCTGAGCGGTTCCACCAGATCCGTAATCGAGTCGAAGATCTCCATGATCTTGACGGAGACCTCCCGGTAGAGCGACTGCCGCGGCTCGATAATGGCAGCCGCCGGGCACATCCGGATGGCCGTGGACATCGGCATTGCCGAGCGCACGCCGAAGGCCCGGGCCTCGTACGAGGCGGACAGCACCACAGAACGTCCCTCCGGGTGCCCGACGATGACGGGCTTGCCCCTCAGCCGGGGAGCATCCCGCAGCTCCACCGACACAAAGAACGCGTCCATGTCCACATGCATGATGTGGCTGCTGCGGTGCTCATTCCCGCCGCCGCTCTGATCTGCATCCACATCTGCCATCTTAGGTTCAGGGGCCGACATTGTTGTCCCCTGCGTCCCGATCGGCCGGCGCCGACCACCGCCCGGCGGGGGCGGGGACCGGTTTGCTGTTCCGGGGATGCTGCCGGGGTTGCCGCGCCGCGGCTAAACTGGAATGACCTGTTGCAGACACCTCCGCGTTTAAGGAACCCAGTGATGTTGAACGGACCCGCATTTCAGAGCCGGCCCAACGGGCCGGCAGATACGGCCTCCGTGGGCGGGCCGGCCGTCCGGGAAAACCGGACGCCCGCTCTGGCCGCGGCAGCCCTGGCCGCCGGGCTGCTCCTGAGCGGCTGCACAAGCCCGGGCGCGGGGTCCGCGGGCACGAGTTCATCCGCACCTCCCAGCAGCGCCGCTTCTTCCGAAAGCGCGACGTCGTCCTCAAGCACGACGACGGCCGGTCCGACGGCGACCGCCGGCTCGTCGCCGTCGTCCTCCGCTTCCGGCTCGGCCGCACCGTCGGCAACCACCACGGCAACGGTCGGTGCGCTCGTCTCCGGGTTCCCCACCGCCTTGCTCCCGCTCATGCCCGGGGCCAACGCCACCGCGTCGAGCTTCACCAAAACCAATACCGCCAGCACGGCATCGCTGACCGCTTCCATTGCGGCTTCGGGGGCAGATGTCATCGCGTTTTACACCAAGGCGTTCCAGGACCAGGGGTTTACCGCGTTGGCCGGTGACGCCGTCGGTTCGGTGGCAGCCAAGGACTTCATCCGGGCCAACGGTACGGAAACCGTGCAGGTCTCTGTGGTCCCGTCCGGCTCCGGCGTCACCTTCACCGTGAGCGCCAATGTTCTCCCCGCGTCGCTGAAGTGAGCACCGATGCGGGCAGCCGCACCTATGCGCGCCGGGACAGCGGGCAGCTGGCGGCCCAGGCGGCCGAGCAGGAGGCCTTCGTCAGCGGTGTTGCCCGGGAACTGGCCGGTTTCCTCGACTCCAAACGCGAGATGCTCACGGCCATCTCCCCCGACACCCTGATTCTGCTGGATTCCATCCGTGATCTGGTCACCGGTGGAAAGCGCCTGCGCGCGCTGATGTGTTATTGGGGCTGGCGCGGTACCGGGGGCGGCGAGGCCAACGCCGACATTGTCACGGCGGGAGCGGCTCTGGAGCTGTTTCAGGCCGCGGCGCTGATCCATGACGACATCATTGACCGCTCCGACATCCGGCGCGGCGGACCGAGCGTACACCGCCAGTTCAGCCGGCTGCATCAGCGGCACGGCTGGTCGCTGGACGGAGAACGGTTCGGCCATGCCGCGGCCATCCTGACCGGGGACCTCTGCCTGTCATTCAGCGAAGAACTATTCGCATCGATAGGGGCGCCGACGGCGGCCGGCACGCGGGCGCGCGAGGTGTTCAATCTGATGCGGGCCGAGGTGATGGCCGGACAATACCTGGACATTCTGGAGGAGGTTTCCGGGCCGCACAAACCGGCCGGAACCGCCGTGCAGCGTGCGCAGTCCATCATCCGTTATAAGAGTGCCAAGTATTCCACCGAGCACCCGCTGGTGCTTGGCGGAGCGCTGGCGGGCGCATCCGCGGAACTACTGTCCGGTTATTCGGCGTTCGCGCTGCCGTTGGGCGAGGCGTTCCAGCTCCGCGATGACGTGCTGGGCGTCTTCGGCGATCCCGCGACCACGGGCAAGCCCGCCGGCGACGATCTGCGCGAAGGCAAGCGGACCGTCCTGGTCGGGCTCACGCTGGCCGCCGCCGGCGAGGAAGATGCCCGGTTCGTTGACGAGCGGTTGGGCCAGCAGGAACTCAGCGACAGCGCGATAGAGCGGATCCGGGCGGTCATGATTGATTCCGGTGCGCTGGCGGCGGCCGAGTCGCTGATCGAGGACTACAGCGCCACTGCCTTCGCAGCCTTGGCTGCGCTGCCTATTCCGGCGGGGCCGGTTGCGTCGCTGCGGGCGCTGGCTACGGCGGCGGTCCGGCGCAAGTCCTAATCCGGCGCAACGGCCAGGATGAGACGGGCGCGGTTACCAGCCCAGGGCCTGGGCGCGGCGGCGGATCTCGGTCTTGCGTCCCTCGCGCAGCGCGTCCACCGGACGACCGGGCAGGGAATCATCATCGGTGAACAGCCAGACGATGGCTTCTTCGTCGCTGAACGCGGCGTCGCCGAGAACCACGAGGGTGCCCTTCAGGCTGTCAAGGATCTTCCCGTCCTGGAAGAATGCGGCAGGGACCGACCGGATTTTGCGTTCACCGATCCGCACTGCCAGCAGGGCCCGGCTCTCCAAGAGGCTGTGGACCTTGGTGATCGAAACTCCGAGCAGCTCACTGACATCGGGCAGGGCCAACCATTCGCTGACAAGATTCTCCACATTATTCACCGTCTTAGCCTGCCACATCCCTGGACCGCTGTCCTATTCGGCTCAATCGGCCGGCTGCCGGGTTTAGAAAATGATTATGCTATGCGGAATATCGTGTAAATTCGCACTAGGCTGCTTGAGTAATCAGAAGTCACTTGAGTAACACATACCACTTGACCAACAGAAGCCACTTGAGCAACAGAGATAACAAGATATGACAGAATCATCACTGGCACCCCACCATCAACGTTGAGGATTAACCCCATGACTCCCGCACAAGCGCCGCGACCGGCCCGGAAAACAGTAAGGCAGCTAGCCGTAGTTACCACTGCAGCCCTTCCTGTGGTCATGCTTTCATCACTGGCACTGGCAATGCCGGCAACCGCAGCTCAGCCCGGAAGCGTCCCGGCCAAGAGCAGCACCGGATCCGTCACCGCGAACGCAGCGACCGCGGCCGTGACCGCCGCCCGGTATGCGCACATGCCCGCCGGCAATGCCGCCACGGCAATCCCGGCCAGCTTCGCGCCGGCCAAGGCCACTGCCCCGGCCGACTACACGGTGCTTGCCGGGGACACCGTCAGCGCCATCGCTGGCCGCTTCGGTCTTGACGTCAGCCAGGTACTGGACCTGAACAAGCTTGCGGCGTCTTCGCTGATCCATCCGGGCCAGAAACTCACGCTGACCGGCACGGCTCCGGCAGCGGCGGAAGCAGCCGCGCCCGCCGCAGCTCCCGCCGGCACTTACACGGTCCAGATCGGCGACACCATCAGCGCTATCGCCGCCGCCCACTCCCTCGGAGTCAGTGATCTGCTGGGTCTGAACGGGCTCAACGCCACGTCGCTCATTCGTCCGGGCCAATCCATTAAGCTCGGCAGCACTGCCGCAGCCGGTTCCGCCGCTGCCGCGTCCCCCGCCGCGGCAGCCCCGGCCGCCTCCAGCAGCTACATCATCAAGGCCGGAGACACCCTATCCGCCATCGCGGCGGGCAACAATGTCACCATCGCGGCGCTGGCCTCGGCCAACGGCATCACGGCCAGTAGCATCATCCATCCCGGCCAGAGCCTCTCCCTGCCCGGCACGGTGGGGGTTGCCTCCAGCGCGGCGCCCACGGAGCTCGTGCCGAGCACTTTCCTGCATTACACCTACCCCGAGGCCGTGGTGACCCAGGCGAACGTCAACAAGGCCGCCCTGCTGGCGGCTCCCGTACCTTCCCGGGCCCAGATGCAGGAACTCGTCGCGGGCACCGCCGGACGGATGGGCGTTGATCCGTCGCTGGCGCAGGCGTTTGCCCTGCAGGAATCCGGCTTCAACCACCAGTCGGTCTCACCCGCCAATGCCATCGGCACCATGCAGGTCATCCCGCAGGCCGGGGAATGGGCTTCCGAACTCGTGGGGCGCCACCTGAATCTACTGGACCCGCAGGACAATGTCACCGCGGGTGTGGCCATCATTCGGGCTCTGGTTTCCACCAGTGATTCCGTGGATAACGCGATCGCGGGGTACTACCAGGGCCAGTACTCGGTCACCCTCTACGGGATGTACCCGGACACCGTGAACTACGTCGCCTCGGTGCGGGCAAATCAGGCGAACTTCGGCTAAAACGTCTTCCACACGCGGCCCGCCAGGGTAACGAAGAGGGCCGGATCGAGTGTTGATTCCGGCCCTCTTCGTTTGAGCGCCTAAGATCGAAGGGTGCAAGAACTCCCGTCAGACCCCTTGGTGGGCACCACTGTCGATCACCGCTACCTCGTCCTATCGAAGGTGGCGCGCGGAGGCATGTCCACCGTCTACCTGGCCACGGATCTGCGGCTTGACCGCAATGTGGCCCTCAAGGTGCTGCATCCGCATCTGGCCACGGACGACAGCTTCCTCGACCGGCTCGGGCGTGAGGCCAAAGCGGCGGCCCGGTTGTCGCACCCGCACGTCGTCGGCATGTTTGACCAGGGCAATGACGGTCCGCTGGCATACCTGGTGATGGAATACATCCCCGGCCATACGCTGCGCGATGTACTGAACGCCCGCGGTGCCCTGCCACCCCGGCTGGCGCTGGCCTACCTGGACGCCGTCGTCGAGGGCCTGGGAGCCGCGCATGCCGCCGGGCTGGTGCACCGCGACGTCAAGCCGGAGAATGTCCTGATCGCCGACGACGGGCGGATCAAGGTCGGTGATTTCGGACTGGCCCGCGCGGTGACGACGACGACGAACACAGGAACGCTGATCGGTACCGTCGGCTACCTCTCCCCCGAGCTTGTTGGCGGCGCGCCGGCGGATGCCCGCAGCGATATCTATGCCGTCGGCATCATGCTTTACGAGCTGCTCACCGGCCACCAGCCCTTCACAGGGGAAATCCCGATCCAGGTCGCCATGCAGCACCTGACCACGCCGGTTCCGCTGCCCTCCGCCGAGCTGCCCGGCCTCTCCCCCGATCTCGATGAGCTGGTGCGCTGCTGTACCGAGAAGGATCCGGAGGCGCGACCTTCGGACGGCTACGCGCTGCTGGAGGATCTGCGCCATATCCGCACCACGCTCAGCGATGCGGAATTGGACTTCACGGTGCCGCGTCCGGCCGGCGGCACGGGGCACGGACAAACCGAGGTGGTCGGCGGGCGCACCGATTTCATCGGCCTTACCGATCACACGACGATGCTGCCGGTCGGGGCCGGAGCCCGGGGGCAGACCGGCGCCCGGGATGGCGCTCAGCCCACCGAATTCATCGGTCAAGCAGCCAGCCATACGACGGTGATGCCGGCCGGCAGCCTCGCGCCGGCGGGGCAGGCCGTGGCCCACCCGTACGCGGCGCAGCTCTACCCGCCGGAGGAAAGCGCGCCGGTTCCCAGGCCCCGCCGGCGTGACGTCAAGCGCGCTGCCAGGACGGCGGAGAAGGCGCGCATCCGCGCCGCCGAGCAACCGGTCCGGACGCTGCGCCGAGGCCGGCCTCGCCGCCGCGGTCTGATCTGGCTGATTGTGGTGCTGCTGCTGGCACTGTTGGGCGGCGGCACCGGCTGGTTCTTCGGTATGGGTCCCGGCGCCCTGGCCGCCATTCCCGATGTGCAGAACAAAACCGTGGCCCAGGCCCAGGCCCTGCTGCAGGAACAGGGCTTCGGCTCCGTCAGCAAAGACGTCAATGATGAGAAGGTACAACAGGGCCTGGTGGTGACGAGCGATCCGGGGCCTGCGACGCAGCGGCGCAGGTTTCTCCCGGTGACGCTGTTGGTTTCGAAAGGACCGGTGCTGTATCCGGTTCCCGCGCTGGCCGGCGGCACGCTGGAGGCCGCCACTTCGGCGCTCCGCGGCGCCCAATTGGCCGTGGGAAAGGTCACCGAGCAATATGACGAGCAGCGGGCCGCCGGGATCGTCCTGAGCCAGGATCCGGCGGCCAAGACGCAGCAGCGCGGCGCCACGTCGGTGAACCTGGTGGTTTCCAAGGGGCCGACGCCGGTCCCGGTACCCAACGTCGTCGGCCGGTCCAAGGAGGCGGCGCAGAAGGCGCTCACGGACCTCGGACTGAGCGCACAGATTGCGGCGGACACGGTTTTCGACAAGCAGATTCCGGCCGGTTCGGTGGTGTCGCAGGACCCGGCCGGCGGAACGGCGGCCAAGGGAAGCGCGGTAACCCTGACCGTGTCCAAGGGTCCCAGGATGGTCTCCGTGCCCAGCTACATCGGCAAGCAGGTGGACAAGGCCGTCCAGGCGCTCCAGCAGCTGGGCTTCGAGGTCAAGGTCAATAACATCCTGGGCGGGTTCTTCGGCACGGTGCGCGATCAGAGCCCGGTGAATAAGGACGTTCCGGAAGGCTCCGTCATCACGCTGACGGTGGTCTGAGTCACCCGTCTGTCAGGTTGAGGCTCGTGTCTACGTGCGTTTGGACAGGGCGCCGGCGACCAGGAACGCCATCTCCAGGGATTGCTTGTGGTTCAGCCGCGGGTCGCAGACCGATTCGTAGCCTTCCAGGAAGGCCTCCTGGTCGATCGGGTCCGCCCCGCCCAGGCACTCGGCGACGTCGTCGCCCGTCATTTCCACATGCAGACCACCGGGGAAGGTGCCCAGCGACCTGTGCACCTCGAAGAAGCCCCGGACCTCATCGATGACATCATCGAAGTTCCGTGTTTTGTAGCCGTTTGGCGAGGTAACGGTATTGCCGTGCATGGGGTCCGTCACCCAGAGGACCTGCGCCCCGGAAGCGGTGACCTTCTCCACGAGCTGGGGCAGCTTTTCACGGATATTGCCGGCCCCCATGCGGGTGATGAAGGTCAGCCGGCCCGGCTCGCGGTTGGGGTCGAGCTTGTCGATCAGGCGCAGCGCATCGTCGCCCGATGTGCCGGGGCCCAGCTTGACGCCGATCGGGTTCCGGACGCGGGACAGGAAATCAACGTGGGCCGCATCGAGCTCCCGGGTGCGTTCGCCGATCCAGAGGAAATGGCTGGATGTGTCGTACGGCAGGCCGGTGCGTGAGTCGATCCGGGTCAGGGCGCGCTCGTAATCCAGCAGCAGGGCCTCGTGGCTGGCAAAGAATTCAACCCGCTTGAGCGCCTCGAAGTCGGCGCCGCAGGACGCCATGAACTTAATGGCGCGGTCGATGTCCTTGGCCAGCGACTCGTACCGTGCATGGGCGGGATTCTCGGTGAAGCCCCTGTTCCACTGGTGGACCAGTCGCAGGTCCGCAAAGCCGCCCTGGGTGAAGGCCCGGATCAGGTTCAGGGTGGAGGCGGAGGTGTGGTAGGCCCGGAGCATCCGCGACGCATCGTGGGCGCGGGATTCCGGCGTGAACTCGAAGCCGTTCACAATATCCCCGCGGAACGCCGGCAACGTCACGCCGTCACGGGTCTCATCATTGGAGGAACGCGGCTTGGCGAATTGGCCTGCCATCCGGCCCATCTTGATCACCGGGAGCGACGCTCCGTAGGTGAGCACGACCGCCATTTGCAGGATCGTTTTCACCCGGGCGCTGATCTTATCCGCCGTGGCCCCGGCGAAGGTCTCGGCGCAGTCGCCGCCCTGCAGCAGAAATGCCTTCCCCTGGGCGGCCTGCGCCAGCCGATCACGCAGATCATCGACCTCACCGGCGAAGACCAGCGGCGGCAGCATCGAAAGCTCTTTTACGGACGCTTCGTATACCGAGGCGTCAGACCATGAGGGCTGTTGCGCAATCGGCAGTTGGCGCCAATTGTCCAGCCCTGGGTAGACGGCGGACCCGCCCGTCGCAGTCGGGGCGGCGGGGGCACCGGTGGAGCCGGCGCCGTGGTTCGAAACGGTCGGCGCGGGCGTTGATAGATCAGTCACCTATTAAGCCTAGTTCCTTTTGCCTGCGCATAGTGACCGCCGGTTGTCATGGATGGAGAATCCGCCGTCACAAAGCCGGAACCAGGACCTTGGGTGCAGCAGCTGAGTCGGGTGCCGCGCTGAGCCGGGTGCCGCACAGCGGGGCGCACTGCGCCCGGTGTCCCTGGTCGGGGTGTCCTTGGGCGGGGTGCTCCTTAGCGGGAGTGCCCCTTAGCGGGGGTGCCCCTTAGCGGAGGGTTTCTTCGCCGCCGGCGACGGCATCCGCGGGCGGAGCGGACGAATCCACTTCCGGGCCACCGGCCGCGGCGGCGCCCGTATCTTCGTCCTCGGGCCGAAGAATTGCCTCGGCCACGGACGGCGGAACAGCCACGGGTATCTCCGGCCGATCGTCCACGCCCGGCCCGCCGGGCAGCTCCTGGCCTGGGTCCGTCATCGCGGGACTTCCACCGATTACGGTCACTGCCCCGGGTTTCACAAGGTTACCTCCCGCTGCCCGCAGCCGGACGGCGGCGGCCGCTTTCGAATCCGCCGCCTCTTTCCCGGCCTTCTTGGCCGCGAGCTTTTCCTTCACGGTGCTGGCGTAGGCATCCACATACTCCTGACCGGACAAGCGCATCAGCCCATACATGATTTCATCCGTGACGGACCGTTGGACGAACCTGTCGTTCTCCAGGCCCTGATATCGGGTGAAATCCATCGGCTCCCCGAAGATCACCCCGATGCGCCGGATATTGGGAATCCTGCGTCCGATCGGCTGCACCTTGTCCGTGCCGATCATGGCCACCGGGACCACCGGCACACCGGCACTGAGCACAAGTTTTGCGACACCGACCTTGCCACGGTACAGCTTGCCGTCCGGGCTGCGCGTGCCTTCCGGATAAATACCCAGCAGGCCGCCGTTGCGCAGGATCTGCCGGCCGGATTCCAAAGAGTTAGCGGACGCGGCGCCACCGGAGCGGTCCATCGGCAGCTGATTGGTCAGACGGAAAAAGGCGGCCGTCAGCTTGCCCTTGATGCCCTTCCCGGTGAAATACTCGGATTTTGCCAGAAAGACCACCGGGCGCGGGACCATCAACGGCATAAAGATGGAGTCCGAAAAAGACAGATGATTACTGGCCAGCACGGCCGCCCCGTCCGCCGGGATGTTATCCAGGCCCTTGATCCACGGCCGGAAGAGCAGTTTCAGGACCGGACCGATGAATATCCGCTTCATCACCCAATAGAACACGCGGAGTTTCCCTTCTGGTGCCTTCGCGTACGGGCCGCAGCCGTTGCTGCTTTCCTGACCGGTACTTTTGCTAAAACATTACTCTAGTGAGAAAACCGCAGAAAAGTGACACCATGAGCCTATGACCACCACACCCGCTGCCGGGGACGCCGATCTCCCTGCGCACGTCTGCCGCAATGACTTCCGCTAGCCCCGGGCACGGGACCATGGCCCGGGTAGGCGTGGCGTTGAGCCACGGCTTCACGGGTTCCCCGGTGAGCATGCAGGACTGGGCCGACTATCTCGCCGGGCAGGGATTCGCGGTCAGCCTGCCGCTGCTTTCCGGGCACGGAACCAGCTGGCAGGACCTTGCCAAAACCCCCTGGACCCGGTGGTACGGCGACTTTGAAAAAGCGTATCTGGACCTGGCGGACCGTTGCGACGTGGTCTTCACCGCCGGGCTGTCCATGGGCGGTGCGCTGGCCCTGCGGGTGGCCGAACACCACCGCGTAGGCGGTGTCGCCGTCGTCAATCCAGGACTGACATTTTCGGACAAACGTGCCAGATATTCCGGCCTGCTCAAATACATTGTCAAAAGTGTCCCTGCGATCGGCAATGACATTAAGAAACCCGGCATGGACGAAGGGGCGTATGCACGGACACCGGTGGCAGCGGTCCACCAGCTGTCCGCCCTCTTCAAGGACACCGTGGCCGGACTGGGACAGATCACGGCACCCACGATCGTGTTCCGCTCCTCGGTGGACCGGGTCGTTCCGGAAAGCAGCATGGATATTCTCAGTGACCGGATCGGCAGCACCGATTACGAAGTCATCCGGCTGGAGAACAGCTACCACGTGGCGACCTTGGACAACGACGCGGCGCAGATCTTCGAACGGTCCGCCGCCTTTTTCCGGGAGCATGCCCGTGGTCAATAAACCAGAGCACGATCCGTCCGGCCCAAGCGCCAACGATGATGACGACGCCGTCTGGCGCGATCTGGTCGCGCGGCTGGAAGGTCCGTCCGCGGCCGGATACTCCCCGGACGGCCTAACCGATGGCTTCTCCGATGGCTTTTCCGACGGCCCATCTCCCGCCGGGGACACTGCCGCCGGGGACACCCCCGCCGGGGACACCGCCGTGGGGGACGCTGCCACCGGAACCGCGGAACAACGACATTACCGGTCCTTCAGCGACTTTGATCCGCTCGGAGTGTCCCGGCCGGCGCACAGGCCCGGCGGCCGCGATTCCCGACCGCGCATGGACGCAGCGTCCGACGGGGCTCCGGACGGTCCGCGCGACTACCCGGCAGACGGGCCGTGGCCCGAGGATGAAGGCTTTGTCCCGGAAGATCCACCCCCGCTGTCCAATGTTGAACCTGCGCTGATGCTGGCTTGGACCGGTGCGCTGGGCGGACCGCTGGCGGTGCTGCTGGCTGCCCTGTTCTGGCGCGATGCACCGGTCACGGCCATCATCGCGATGATTGCCGTTTTCGTCATCTCCGCCGGTTACCTGATGTTCCGGTTGCCGTCCAGCCGGGACGACGACGGCGATGACGGCGCCGTCGTGTAGGCACGGTTACGTCGCGGCACGGTCAGGCAGCCACGTGATGTAGAGGCGCCAGAACCGTTGGTTAGGACCGGGACCCGCTGCTGATCCGGGAAAGGTCCGCCGCGCCGATCATCCCTGCCCGCGGACCCAGAGCCGCCAGCACAATCCGGGCCGGGGGCCGGAAGCCGCGGCCGGTGAGGTTCCTGGCAAACGACCGGCGGGCCGGTTCCAGCAGCAGCTCCCCCGCCTCGCAGAGACCGCCGCCGACGACGAACATTCCCGGGTCCAAGGCGGCCGCCAGATTGGCCAGGCCAAGGCCCAGCCATTCGCCGACCTCCTCCACTAGCTCACGGCACGCGGCATCCCCCGCCAGCGCCAGCTCCGTCACGACGGCACCGGTAATCGTGTCCACGGCGCCGTCGACGCGGCGCAGCAGTTCTTGCGCCACGGGCGAATTAGCCCGGGCCAATTCGCGGGCCTCCCGGCCCAGGGCATTGCCGGAGGCATACTGTTCCCAGCACCCGCGGTTCCCGCACTCGCAGCGGTGCCCCTGCGGCATGATCACCTGGTGCCCGAATTCCCCGGCCAGTCCGAAACGTCCGCGTTCCAGCCGCGAGTCCATCACCATGGCCCCGCCGATGCCCGTGCCCAGCGTGATGCAGACCAGCCTGCTTTGCCCCTGGCCGGCACCGAAGCGCCATTCCGCCCAGCCCGCCGCATCGGCGTCGTTACTGAGCACGACGCGGCGGCGCAGCAGACGCTCCAGGTTTGCCCGCAGCGGCTCGTTCCGCCACGCCAGGTGCGGGCTGAAAAGGACCGTACTGGAACTCAAATCCATCCAGCCGGCGGCGCCGATACCGACCGAAACAACCCGATGGTCGGCGGAGAGTTCGCGGACCAGCTGCACAATCGTCGCCTCGACGGCACGCGGGTCGCTGCCCGGCGTCAGCTGCCTGCGCTCGTCCAGAACAGCCCCGCGCGGGTCCACTACTCCGGCCGCAACCTTGGTACCGCCAATGTCAATGCCGATCGCGAGCCCGCTGCGGCCAAGACGCTGCGGAACGCGCTCCGGCCGGCGCTCGTACGGCCGGCGGGTTCCCATCACGAGGTGGCGGGGCCAGGCAGCCGTTAGTTCGGCGGCGGCCCGGCGCTTGGATCCGCGGGAATGATTTTCAGCCATCGTTGTCATTCTAGCGGTGCGGGAACCGCTCGCTGAACCGGCCCGGGCGGGTGCCGTGGCTTGGAAAAGTAGTACCATCGGCCTAAAGTTACTGATCAGTAACAAAATTTGACCCGCCTGGCGGATCGTCCGGATAGAGTAGTGGCAAGCCCCAGTGGTCCTCAGATATCGAAGGAGCTATCGTGCGAGAATTTTCCGTTGCGGCAGTGGTGGATGTTCCCCGGAATATGAACACCACGGACCTGGTCCTGCGGCAAGCCAACAAGGCCTCCAACCCTGCTCTTTTTGCCCGCTTGGACGAGCAGAACAATTGGGTGGACATTACCGCCACGGACTTCCGTACCGATGTCAGCGCGCTGGCCAAGGGTCTGATCGCCTCCGGTATCGGTCTCGGCGACCGGGTGGGCATCATGGCCCGGACACGCTATGAATGGTCACTCGTGGACTTCGCCATCTGGTTTGCCGGCGCCGTCTCGGTGCCGATCTACGAAACCTCCTCCCCCAGCCAGGTGGCGTGGAATCTCGGCGATTCCGGCGCCGTCGCGGTTTTTGCCGAAACGGCCAGGCACGAGGACGTGGTCCGGCAGGCCGCCGCTGCGGAGGGCCTGACGGCGCTTACCCACGTCTGGCAGCTCGGGACGGCCGGGCTGCAGGGGCTGCGTACGGCCGGGGCATCCGTTTCGGATGCCGCACTGGAGGAACGGCGCGCCGCCCGCGGGCTGGACGACCTTGCCACGATTATTTATACCTCCGGAACCACCGGACGGCCCAAGGGCTGCGAGCTGACGCACGGCAACTTCGTAGAACTCTCCGACAATGCCCTCGGCGTGCTTTCCGACGTCGTCCCCGAGGGGGGCCAGACCATCATGTTCCTGCCGCTGGCCCACGTTTTTGCCCGCTTCATTTCCGTCCTCGCGGTGGCAGCCGGTGCCAAGGTGGCGCACACGCCGGACATCAAGCACCTGCTCTCGGACCTGCAGAGCTTCCAGCCAACCTTCATTCTGGCCGTTCCGCGGGTATTTGAAAAAATCTACAATTCGGCCGCCCTCAAGGCCGAGTCCGAGGGCAAGGGCAAAATCTTCACCAAGGCCGCGGAGGTGGCGATCGCGTACTCCCGTGACCGGCAGGACGGTTCCATCCCGTTCCTGCTTAGGGCCCAGCATGCGGTCTTCGACAGGCTTGTCTACGGAAAACTCCGGGCTGCCATGGGCGGAGCGGTCAAACATGCTGTGTCGGGCGGTGGGCCGCTGGGCGAGCGGCTCGGTCACTTCTTCGAGGGCATCGGGCTGCAGATCCTGGAAGGATACGGCCTGACGGAAACCACCGCGCCGGTCACGGTAAACCGGCCCGCGAGGATCAAAATCGGCACCGTCGGAGCCCCGCTGCCCGGCAACGCAGTCAAAATTGCCGACGACGGCGAGATCCTCGCCAAGGGCGTCAGCGTGATGCGCGGCTACTGGGGACGCGATGACCTGACCGCCGAAGCATTTACCGATGGCTGGCTGCGCACCGGGGATATCGGCGAGCTCGACGCCGAGGGTTTCCTGCGCATCACCGGACGCAAAAAGGAAATCATTGTCACCGCCAGCGGGAAGAACGTCGTCCCGGCCCTGTTGGAGGACCAGATCCGTGCCGATGCGCTGATCTCCCAATGCGTGGTGCTTGGCGACCAGCGACCGTTCATTTCCGCACTCGTGACGCTGGACGAGGATGCACTCCCCAAATGGGCCGAAAACCACGGGCTGTCCGCGGCGATCAGTGTGGAAGAGGCGACCGGCAATGACACCATCCGCAACGCCGTACAGAAGGCAGTGGACAAGGCCAACGAGTCCGTCTCGGCCGCCGAATCCATTAAGGCTTTCCGGATTGTGCCCACCGACTTCACCGAGGCATCCGGACACCTCACGCCGTCGCTGAAGATCAAGCGGGCCCAGGTGCTGAAGGATTTCGACGAGGTCGTGGCGGACATCTACACGGCCAGGAAACCGGCCGCCCGATAGGACGATGCCCGATAGACCGCTGTTGGATACGACAGTACCTACAGCCTGGTCAGCCGACCTTCAGGGAAAGCAGCGCATTTTCCACTACCTCAGTCAGGGCCGGATGTATCCAGTATTGGCCCCGTGCCATGGTCCGGGCATCGAGACCAAAACTCATGGCCTGGATAAGGGGCTGGATCAGCATTGATGCCTCATGGCCCATGATGTGTGCACCGAGCAGCAGCCCGCTGTCTTTCTCCGCGATGAGCTTCACGACTCCGGTGGTGTCCTCCATGGCCCAGCCATACGCCGTCGAGCCGTAATCCTGCACCGCCGTGACGATCTCCACCCCCCGCCGGGCAGCATCGGCCACAGCCTGCTCCTCGGTCATCCCCACCTTGGCGATCTGGGGGCGGGTAAAGACGGCCTCCGGGACAAATCTGTGGTCGCTGGCGCGCAGCTGCTCCGGATGCAGCAGGTTGTGTGCCACCGTGCGGGCCTCGTGATTTGCCACGTGCTTGAGCTGGAAGTCGCTGCTGATGTCTCCCAGTGCCCACACGCCCGGCATCGGATTCCCTCCTGCCAGCACACGCTGATACCGGTCCACCCGGAGCCGGCCGTCGGCCGCCAGATCGAATCCCGCCGCGGCGGCATTGAGGCCAACGGTATTGGGCCGCCGGCCGGTGGCGAGCAGCACCAGATCCACTTCCAAGGACGCCGGTGCGTTGGCCGGTCCCGCCACCGGGGCCAGCTCAGCGAGGACGCGTCCCGGCCGCTCCGGCATCGACCGGACGGCCGCCACCTGGTAACCATGCCGGATATCCCAACGGCCCTTGACCTGCTCTTCGAAGCGCCGCGAAATCTCGGCGTCCTGGCTCTTGAGCAACCCCGGAGATCTGGTCAGCATGACCACCTCGGAGCCCAGTGCCGAGAAGATATGGCCGAACTCCGCGGCGATGAATCCGCCGCCCACGATCAGCACCCGGGCGGGCAGCTCATCGACCCTCATGATCGTGTCCGAGGTATGCACCTGCGGCAGCTGGTTGCCGGCAAAGTCCGGGATGACCGGCCGGGACCCGGCCGCCACGACGATCTGCTCCGCCGTGATCACCGTGCCGCCGGCGGTGCGCAGTGCTTTCGGTCCGGTGAATTCAGCATGCTCGGGGTAGAGGGTGATATTCGGTTCCCCGTGGGCGCGGTATGCCATACCGCCGGCCGAAATCGCATCGATCCGACCGAAGATCCTGTCCCGGATGGCACGCCAGTGCACGGAGGTCACCTCCGCCGTCACACCCAGGCGGGCCGCCTCGCGCGTTCCGGCCGCAAGATCTGCCGGATAAACAAACATCTTGGTCGGAATGCAGCCCACGTTCAGGCAGGTGCCGCCGAACGTTCCGCCGTCGATCACGGCAACCTTCTTATCCGCCCATAGCGGGCCGGGCAGGGAGTTGCCGGACCCGGAACCAATGATCACCAGATCGTAATGTGCCATCGTTAGCCCGCCTGCAGTTCGTCGACGACCCGGGCGGCGTCGTCCGCGGTCCCGGCAGCCGCAGTGACCGACGCACTGTCCGCGCCGCCGTCGTCGTCCGCGGTCCCGGCAGCCTCGTTCCACGGGTCACCGGCACCGGCCGCGGCATCGGCATCGGTCTGCGGACCTGCGGCCTCGTCCGTCGCGTCGGACTCGGACCGTTCATTCACCGGATACTTCTTGTCCTGCGTCATAACTCCCGCTCACTGCAAGGCGGCCGCAGCTGCCTCATGCAGCCGCAGCCCCGCCGATCAGCCCCCATTTTAGCGCAGACCGGCAGCGAGCCGGCTACCAGCTATGCCTCGACGACCAACAGCAGATCGCCACCTTGCACCTGTTCGATCGCGCCGACGGCCACCCGTGAAATCCTGCCGCCCACCGCGGTGGTGATGGAGGCTTCCATTTTCATCGCCTCGATGGTCGCAATGGTGTCGCCTGCCTGGACGATGTCGCCCACGGCGACCGTGACCGTGACCGCGCCGGCGAACGGTGCGGCGATCTGGCCGGGAACGGACGCATCCGCCTTTTCGGCGGCCTTGACGTCGCTGACCACGCTGCGGTCGCGGATCACGACCGGGCGGGACTGGCCGTTGAGCGTGCACATCACGGTGCGCATGCCCTTCTCGTCCACCTCGGAAACCGCTTCCAGCGACGCGATCAGCCGGACGCCCTTCTCCAGCACGATGATGTGTTCCTGTCCACGCTGCAGGCCGTACAGGTAGTCCCGGGTATCCAGCACAGAGACGTCCCCATAGGTCTCTTTGACCTTCAGATAGTCCCGGGTGGGGCCCTCGAAGAGCAGACGGTTCAAGGTGGCCCGGGCGGTCCCGGAGTCACCCGCCAGCGCGGCGCTGTCTTCGGCGCTGACTTCGGCGTCGCGGAGTTTGACGTCGCGGCCCTGCAGCGCCTTGCTCCGGAACGGCTCCGGCCAGCCGCCGGGCGGGTTGCCCAGTTCACCGGAGAGGAAACCGATCACGGAATCGGGCACGTCATAGTTCTGCGGGTTCGCCTCAAAGTCCTTCGGGTCCGCCTTGATCCCGACCAGGTGCAGGGCCAGATCCCCGACGACCTTGGAGGACGGGGTCACCTTGACCAGATGGCCAAGAATCCGGTCCGCGGCGGTGTACATATCTTCGATTTCCTCGAACCGCTCACCCAGTCCCAGCGCCATGGCCTGCTGGCGCAGGTTGGAGAGCTGACCGCCGGGAATTTCGTGTTGGTAGACCCGGCCGGTGGGTCCGGCCAGCCCGGATTCGAAGGGGGCATAAACGCGCCTCACAGCCTCCCAGTAGGGCTCGAGCGCGCAGATGTTGGGCAGCGAAATACCGGTGTCGCGTGCAGTGTGCGCCAGCGCTGCCACCAGTGCCGAGGCGGCGGGCTGGCTGGTGGTCCCGGCCAGGGCGGCGGATGCAACATCCACCGCGTCCACGCCGGCGTCGGCGGCGGCCACCAGGGTTGCCATCTGGCCGCCGGTGGTGTCGTGGGTGTGCAGGTGCACCGGGAGGTCGAACTCGGCCCGCAGAGCGGTAACCAGCTTCGCCGCTGCGGCCGGGCGGAGCAGCCCGGCCATGTCCTTGATGGCCAGGATGTGCGCGCCGGCGTCGACGATCTGCCGGGCCAGTGCAAGGTAGTAATCCAGCGTGTAGAGCTTCTCCGCCGGATCCAGCATGTCCCCCGTGTAGCACAGCGCCACCTCGGCGATCGCCGTTCCGGTGGCGCGGACGGCCTTGATGGCCGGGGCCATCTGGTCGACGTCGTTGAGCGCATCGAAGATGCGGAAGATATCGATCCCGGCCTCTGTTGCCTGTCGGACGAAGGCCTCCGTCACTTCCTCCGGGTACGGCGTGTAACCGACGGTGTTGCGGCCGCGCAGCAGCATCTGCAGGCAGATGTTCGGCAGGGCCTCCCGCAGGGCGGTCAGGCGTTCCCACGGGTCCTCACCCAGGAAGCGCAGTGAGACGTCGTAGGTTGCCCCGCCCCACGCCTCCACGGACAGCAGCTGCGGCGTGAGTGCGGAGACGGCCGGGCCGGCCGCGACGAGATCGCGGGTCCGGACCCGGGTGGCCAGCAGCGACTGGTGCGCATCCCGGAAAGTGGTATCCGTCACGGCCACGGCCGTCTGCGCCCGCAGCGCCGCCGCGAAGCCTTCCGGGCCAAGGTCGCGGAGCCGTTGGCGCGATCCCGGCTCGGGTTCAAGGCCGTCCACGGCCGGCAGCTTCCGGGCCGGATCCGCATGCATTTTCAGCTCGCCATACGGTTTGTTCACGGTCACGTCGGCCAGCCAGGTCAGCAGCTTGGTGCCGCGGTCCGCGGAGACCCGCGCCTTGAGCAGTTCCGGCCGTTCGTCGATGAAGGAGGTTGCAACGTTACCGGCGATGAAATCCGGATCATCCAGCACCGCCTGCAGGAAGGAAATATTGGTGGACACACCGCGGATCCGGAATTCCGCCAGCGCCCGGCGGGCACGGGCCACAGCGCTCGGATAGTCCCGGCCGCGGCAGGTCAGCTTCACCAGCATGGAATCAAAGTGCGGACTGATCTCTGCACCCGCGTACACGGTGCCGCCGTCGAGCCGTACACCGGCGCCGCCGGCGGAACGGTAGGCGGAGATCTTTCCGACGTCGGGCCGGAACCCGTTGGACGGATCCTCGGTGGTGATGCGGCACTGCAGCGCAGCGCCCTTGATCGACACCGACTCCTGGCTCAGACCGAGATCCGAAAGGGTCTCCCCCGCGGCTATCCGCAGCTGCGCCTGGACCAGGTCGACATCGGTGATTTCCTCGGTCACGGTGTGCTCGACCTGGATCCGCGGGTTCATCTCAATGAAGAAATGCTGACCGGCCCGTTCGCCCACGGTGTCCACCAGGAACTCCACCGTTCCGGCATTAACATACCCCAAGGCCTTCGCAAACTTCACGGCATCGCGGTACAGCGCCTGCCGGATACTCTCGTCAAGGTTCGGAGCGGGCGCAATTTCCACCACCTTCTGGTGCCGGCGCTGGATGGAACAGTCCCGCTCGAACAGGTGCATGACGTTGCCCGCTGCATCGGCCAGAATCTGCACCTCGATGTGGCGCGGACGCAGCACCGCCTGTTCCAGGAACATGGTGTCATCACCGAATGCGGCATCCGCCTCACGCATGGCCGCCTTCAGTGCCTCGGGCAGGTCCTCCCGCTTGTCCACCCGTCGCATGCCGCGACCGCCACCGCCCGCCACGGCCTTGGCGAAAATGGGGAAACCAACTTCATCGGCGGCGGCAATCAGCTCATCAAGATCCGCCGACGGCTGGCTGGACTTGAGCACCGGAATACCGGCGTCGCGGGCTGCGTCAAGCGCATGGACCTTATGGCCGGCCAGTTCCAGCACATCCGCCGGCGGCCCGACGAAGGTGATTCCGGCGTCTTTGGCCGCCGCGGCCAGTCCGGGGTTCTCCGAGAGAAATCCGTAGCCGGGGTAGATGGCATCCGCGCCGGCCTCCTTGGCTACCCGGATCACTTCTTCGACGTCCAGGTAGGCCCGGACCGGATGCCCCTCCGTTCCGATCAGATACGCCTCGTCGGCCTTCTGCCGGTGGATGGAGTTGCGGTCCTCGTAGGGAAAGACGGCCACCGTCTTGGCGCCCAGCTCGTAGCTCGCACGGAAGGCCCGGATGGCGATTTCGCCGCGGTTGGCTACCAGAATCTTTGAAAACATGACGCTCCTGGGGAACTGGGTCGGAGGAAGGTGGTGCGGGATCTGCGTGTTGACAGTCTCTAAGAGCGCGCAAGCCCGGGACAAGTTGAGGTGTTCTAGTTCACAATCCGGCGGCGTAACAATTCTGCGTTTACGTTTAACAGTATCTAACAATTCTGCGGCTAACAGTGTCCAACAATTCTGCCTCCTATTAATAGCCGTGCCGTAACAATGCCGCGCCGTAACAATCTAGTACACCGGCGGCCCCCGTCCGGAAGCGTCGGGCGCCCGACACATTGTGCTGGATCACTCCCGGCGTAAACGTGCCGTAGTAGCCCTGCCCGAGCAGGGACTTCCGCACGTGTTTTTCTCCGCCGGGTCCGCAGCTCGGCCAGCATGGCCTCCTCGGACACCGCCTCCGGCAATGTCAGCGGCGTGGAAATCCTTATGCCTTCGGGAAGCACCGCCCGGCACAGCTCGTCCAAAGACCCGAATCCGAGGGTGCTCAACATATGATGAACGTGGGGTTTGGTAGTGACCCCGATGTGCCGGTCGCTGAATGGCGTCGGCACGGTGTTGTCAGGCAGCTGGCCACCGGCCGGATTGTCTGGGGTGTTTGTGGTGTTTTTCAATGGGGCTCCCAGTCGCGAACGTTCCACAGCCATTGTAGGTGTCAGGCTCCCCGCCGCGGTGACCCCGGACCCCGGTCAGCGGGCGGGCGCGGATACCGCCGCAGCAGCAGCACGCATACGAGTACGTGACGAAAAAGGTATTGGTCCACCCGTGCAAGTAGTCAGCATCAGCAGCCTCAAAGGCGGCGTCGGCAAGACGTCCGTCACGCTCGGACTTGCCTCGGCAGCGTTGGCGGCGGGCATTCCGACGCTGGTGATTGACCTGGACCCGCATGCTGACGCAACCACAGGTCTTGGCGTACGCGCCGACGGCCGGCTGGATATCGGCCGCATGCTCAAGAACGCGCGGAAAGCGGAGCTCGCCGCCAATGTACTCCCCAGCGGCTGGGTTAAGAACACCGCGTCCGACGGCGGCGCACCGCCGGTTTTGGACGTCGCGATAGGTTCCGCGTTCGCCGGCATTTACGACCGGCCCGATCTGGGACGCAGAGATCTGCGCCGGCTCGTCACGCTGCTTCGCAACACGGCCAATTCCACCGGGGGCAGCTCGGACAAGTACCGGCTCGTGCTGATTGACTGTCCGCCCTCGCTCAACGGCCTGACCCGGATTGCATGGACCGCCAGCAACAGGGTCATGCTGGTGGCCGAGCCCGGACTCTTCTCCGTGGCCGGTACCCAGCGCACCCTGCGCGCCATCGAGCTGTTCCGCTCCGAATTCGCCCCGGGCCTGTCTGCCGCCGGCATTGTCGCCAACCGGGTCCGCAGCGGATCCACCGAACATAGTTACCGCCTGGCGGAGATGAAGACGATGTTCGGCCCGCTCCTGCTCTCCCCCACCATCCCGGAGCAGGCAAACTGGCAGCAGATCCAAGGGGCCGCGCATCCGATCCACCAGTGGCCGGGAGAGTCGGCCAAGAACGCCTCGGAACTCTTTGACCAGCTGCTTGGCGGCCTGCTGGCGCGGGGATCCGTCCGGGATCGGATCCACCGCTAGCCCGGCCCCGCGCCGAAGGCCCACATACACACACACACCGAAGGCCCGGCGCCCGCCAGCCGGTCCCGTGCAACCACCCAATCGATGACGTAGTTAAGGCCCATGTTTTCCAGAAACATGGGCCTTAACTACGTCATCGATGTGTGTTTTTCGGGTGACTCGTCACTGCTGCCGGCGGCGCGGGGGTCAGATGCCGGCCGGTTCAGGTGCGGCGGTCAGGAGATCTTACGCGCGTCCCGGCGCTTGCTGAGCTCGTCGTCGGGGAAGGACTGCACGGCTGCGTGCTCGCTGGGCAGCGCGGCGAGGGTCCCCTCCACCTCGCGCCAGACACGGCCGACGGCGATCCCGAAGACACCCTGCCCGCCCTGGACCAGGTCAATGACCTCGTCCGCGGAGGTGCACTCGTAAACGGACGCTCCGTCGCTCATCAGGGTGATCTGGGCCAGATCCTCCACGCCGCGTTCGCGTAGGTGTTCCACGGCCGTGCGGATCTGCTGCAGCGACACTCCCGTGTCCAGCAGGCGCTTCACAACCTTGAGGACCAGAATGTCCCGGAACCCGTAGAGGCGCTGGGATCCAGACCCGGCCGCACCGCGTACGGCCGGCTCCACCAGGCCCGTCCGGGCCCAGTAGTCCAGCTGCCGGTACGTAATACCCGCGGCCTTGCACGCAGTGGGTCCGCGGTAGCCGGCATCCTCGTCCAATACCGGTAGATCCTCGGTGAACAGCAGTCCCTGTGCTCCGGGCGGTATGACCGCGCCCGGGACGGGGGCGTGCCGTAGCTCGCCGGAGTCGCCTTTCGGACTCACGTGGGCCCTCCTTGTCGTTGTTCCCTAGGAGCAGCCGCGTGGCGGCTTCTGCAGTAAACTGCCTAGAGTTGAAATGCGCCTCAGGCTCTAGCCTAAGACTTGCCTCATGAGTGCTGTGTAGGTGCTGCATCTAACGGTCGGTATATAGGTGCCGGCATAAAACTGCCGATACGGTATAAAGCCTTGGTACATATGGACGGTCCATACTTCAACAGTCTGACCGCCTGAACCCCCACTGGCAATGGGAACTCATATACCGACGTTAGAGCCGCACCGGCCTTTGGTCAAAGATGCGGGAGGTAAATTTCCGTCGTGTCGGAACTTTCAGGTTCAGCTTTAACGTCACCCCCGTCGACTCCGCGGTCAGCACGGCCTTATTTCTCGAAATCCTCGGGTTCGACGCCGTTAAGGAACTCGCGGAACCGCCGAAGCTCACGCTCCTCGGCTTCGGGGGACGTGACGGCGTCAGGTTCTTCCTCGTCGTGGTCGGTGATCCGCACCCCGGCGTCTTCCATCACCGCCGGTGCACACCAGATGGTGCAGTCCGCGCGCAACGCGACCGCCAGCGCATCCGAGGCCCGCGAACCCACCGCAGTACCGTCGTCGAACGTCAGCTGGGCGTAGAAAACGCCGTCCTCAACGGCCGTCAAGGTCACGCTGGCAACGGAGCGCCCCAACGCTGTCACGATGCTGCAAAGCAGGTCATGGGTCAGCGGGCGCGGCGGGATGACGCCCTGCTGGGCCAGTGCAATGGCCGTGGCCTCCGCCGTGCCGATCCAGATCGGCAGGTGCCGGTCCCCGGAGACCTCTTTGAGCAGCACCAACGGCTGGTTGGAAGGCATCTCCACCCGCACACCGACGATCTGAAGCTCAATCATGTCCGCTCAGTCATCCTTCGCACAGCGGTCGGGGTCCCGGGAAACATCAGCGGTCCATCCGGGAAATCCGATCCTGGACCAGCGCACTGTGCAGGCTCAGGCATAGATCGCTGATTTCACGGGCCGTCTCGGCCGCCCTGGCCTGCGAAGCACCGTCCCGGCGTGAGGTCAGCGGCGCCACGGCACGCTCCACCAGGCCGAATTCGCGCTCGGCGGCGGCCTGGAAGGGGCGCAGGTGCCGTGGTTCAAGTCCATGCGCTGAGAGTGCGGTGCAGGCCTTCGCGACCCGCAGGGCGTGATCATCAAAATGGCCACCGACGGGGGCGATCAGGCCGAAGCTCACCAGTGAGGCCACCAGCTCGCCGCTGGCCCCCGACTCGGCGCGCAGCTGCTCCGAGGTGAGTTTCCGCGCCCGGCTCTTGAACTCCACGGCAAGCTCATCGGATACCATCCGCGGCGCAATGGACACGCCCGGCGGCAGATTTTCGGGCCCTTCGCCGCGATCGATCGCATCCAGATAGTCGCGGATCACCTTCAACGGAAGATAGTGGTCACGCTGCAGCGCCAGGACAAAACGCAGCCGCTCGACGTCGGCCTCCCGGAACTGCCGGTAACCGGCCGGCGTCCGCTGCGGGGTGATCAGCCCCTTCTCCTCGTAAAACCGGATCTTGGAGGCGGTCACGGACGGAAAGTCCTCGCTCAGCTGAGCCAGCACCTCGCCAATGTTGAAAATGACGGGTATTCCAGGCCGACCGGGGTGGGCGCGGACGCCCGCCAGGGTCCTGCGCGCCGGCTGATTCATGCTGCCCATAGCGGCCCTCAGGGCTGAGTCTGGACGGGAACGGCGGGGCTGTAGTAATACGTAAGCCGGAACTTCCCGATCTGAACTTCGTCGCCGCTGCGCAGCCGGACCGAGTCAACCCGGTCGCCGTTGACATATGTCCCGTTGAGGCTGCCGGAATCGACGACCTCGAAGCCGCCGGGCAGCCTGCGGAACTGGACATGCCGACGGGAAACGGTGACGTCGTCCAGGAATACATCGGCGACCGGATGCCGACCCGCCGTCGTCAGGTCCGCATCGAGCAGGAACCGGGCGCCGCGGTTTGGTCCGCTGTGCGCGATCAGCAGTGCGGACCCCGCAGGTAGAGCGTCCACTGCCACGCGCTCTTCCGGGGCCAGCTTGTACTCAACCGTCGGCTCCGCGTTGAGCGGTGGCAGCTGGATCGACGTCGTCTCGGAAGCACCCGGCTGATCCGCAAACTCCGCCTGACCACTGGACACGGCGTTGCTTGAGTTGTCAACCATCGTACTCCTCCTCATGTAGCTAGTCCGCCGACCGCACAATCGTGCGGCCGGCGCTTAACAGAAACTGTAGTGTTCGTCGCTGACAGTGGACGTCGCTGACAGTGGACGGCGTGCCTGCCGGAGCAAGCGCCGCCCTTCCCTCTAGCCTACCTGTTGTTCGTACTCACCGGCACTGAGCAGGGTGTCCACGGATGCGACGTCGTCGAGCTTAATCTCCAGCAGCCAGCCCAGGCCGTACGGATCGGAGTTGATCAGTGCGGGATCGCCGTCCAGTGCATCATTCCGGGCCGTAACCTCGCCCGTGAGCGGTGCGTAGATATCGCTGACACTCTTGGTCGACTCGACCTCGCCGACAACGGCGGCCGCTGCCACCTTGCTCCCGGATTCAGGCATCTGCACGTACACCACATCGCCGAGGGCATCCTGCGCAAAATCCGTAATGCCGACGCGGACCACGCCGTTCGCGTCCGGTGCGGTGATCCACTCATGCTCGGCCGTGTAGGAGAGGTCTGCTGGGATGTTGCTCATGTGGTGCCTTTCGCGGGTGGGACGTTCTTGCATCCAGTCTTTCGGGCAACGGCCAGCATTACAAGCCGCCGCAGAAAGTATAGGCATACTCAGCCATCGAGTCCCGACGTCGGAGCGGCTGTTGCGCCGGGATGAACATCTGCCGGATGGATGCAGGCTCCCGCCGGCGTACGAAAAACCCGTCTCCGCCGAAGCGGAAACGGGTTTTCATCGGTCGGGCTGACAAGATTTGAACTTGCGACCCCTTGACCCCCAGTCAAGTGCGCTACCAAGCTGCGCTACAGCCCGAAAGTCCGGTTCCGGCCAAAACTTCCGCCGGGCGAACCACCTCAAAAAGCTTACCGTAAAAATTCCCCGGCGCCGACCATCCCCGCAGACATAAGCCGGAGCAACGGTCACCGCTTGGAGCGGCATACGCTGCCTGGAGCAGCGGTCGCGGCGCAAGCTGCGCAGCCTTGGACAGTTACGTTGCGCAGGAGTGGATCGTGCGCAGGCCCAGCACCCAACTCTGCGCAGAACACTGCGCACAGAGAATCGTGCGCACGCCCGGAAGCCAACGCTACGCCCAGCCCGCCAGACGGCCAAAGGACCGCGGATGCCCATCGTTTCGATCGGCGGGGCGGACCGGAAGCAAGACGGCGGCGCGTACCGGAAGCACGACGGCGGCGCGTACCGGAGGCCGGACGCCGAAGGGCCGCACCGTCGTGCCGCCGCGGACGCCGCCTACTTCCGCGTGTTCTTGCCGCGCTTTTCGCGTACCCGCATGCTGACCTCGATCGGCGTGCCCTCGAAGCCGAAGGTTTCGCGCAACCGGCGGGTGATAAAGCGGCGATACCCGGCGTCCAGGAACCCGGTGGTGAAAAGCACGAACTTCGGCGGCCGGCTGGAGGCCTGGGTGCCGAAAAGGATGCGGGGCTGCTTGCCGCCGCGAACCGGGTGCGGGTGTGCCGCCACGAGCTCGCCCAGGAACGCGTTCAGGCGGCCGGTGGGGATGCGGCGGTCCCAGTTCTCCAGCGCCAAATCCAGGGCCGGCACCAGACGGTCCTTGTGCCAGCCGGTCTTGGCCGAGATGTTGACCCGGGGGGCCCAATCCACATGGGCCAGGTCCTGTTCGATTTCGCGTTCCAGGTAACGTCGGCGTTCGTCGTCCAACAGGTCCCACTTGTTGAAAGCCAGCACCAGAGCGCGGCCGGATTCAATGGCCAGCTGAAGGATGCGCACGTCCTGCTCGCTGAGAATCTCATCCACGGCCAGCAGCACGACGGCGACCTCGGCCTTTTCCAGCGCCGACTGGGTGCGCAGCGAGGCGTAGAAGTCGGCCCCCTGCGCCATGTGCACGCGGCGGCGGATGCCGGCGGTGTCCACGAAGCGCCAGGTGCGGTCGCCGAGTTCGATGAATTCATCGACCGGGTCGCGGGTGGTGCCGGCCATCGGATCGACCACCACGCGCTCGCTCCCGGCGAGCTTGTTCAGCAGCGAGGACTTGCCCACGTTCGGGCGACCGATCAGGGCCACGCGGCGGGGTCCGCCGGAGCGCTCCAGCCCTTCGACGGCGGAGAATTCCGGCAGTACTTCCATGACGCGATCCAGCATGTCGGCCACGCCGCGGCCATGGACGGCGGAAACCGGCCAGGGTTGACCCAGACCCAGGCCCCAGAGTGTGGCCGCGTCGGATTCCTGGACCATGTCGTCCACCTTGTTGCCGATCAGGATGACCGGTTTCTTGGAGCGGCGGAGCATCTTGACGACGGCCTCATCGGTGGCCGTGATGCCCACGGTGGAATCGACAACCAGAAGCACGGCGTCGGCCATCTCGACAGCAACTTCGGCCTGGTCGGCCACCCGGGCGTGGATTCCGCGGGCATCGTGCTCCCAGCCGCCGGTGTCCACCAGGGTGAACTTGCGGCCGTTCCAGTTCGCCGCGTAGGACACGCGGTCGCGGGTGACTCCGGGGACATCCTCCACCACGGCCTCACGGCGGCCAAGGATACGGTTCACCAGCGTCGATTTACCGACGTTCGGCCGCCCCACGATGGCGAGCACCGGATCCTGCCGGACCAGGCCGTCGTCGTCGGCGTCGTCGAAGGTGCCGTCCAGTAGGGCGGCATCCTCGTCGTCGAGTTCGTAATCGGACAGTCCGGCCCGCAGCGACGCCGCACGGACCTCGGCATCCGCGTCGTTCAGGGCAGCCAGGTGCTCCGCAACCCGGTCCGTGCCGGTCGGCGTATATTCTTCGTCACCGTGGCCAAAGTCACCCGCATCGTTTCGGCCGGTGGACTGAGAGTCGCTCATGGTTGCTTTCCTTCATGCTGATTTGTAAAGTCAATTTCCGCAGGTAATTCCTGCCCAGTAGCGGCGATTGCGGCCTGGACGTGTGCGGAAAGCCGGAGGCGTATGTCCTCGGCTGCTCTGTCCATTGAAACACGCCCGGACACGCCCGGTTCGCGGCTGATCGTTGCCGGCTCACCGAAAACCACATGAAACCGTCTGCGCGGGCGCGGGATGTGGTCCTTGTGTTCGCTCGTGCGCCGGGTTCCGAGCACTGCGACGGGGACGACGGCGGCACCGGAGTTGAGTGCCAGCCAGGCCACGCCGCTGTTGATACTGTCGGCACTTCCCGAACCACGGGTCCCCTCCGGCAGGATACCGACACAGCCGCCGCGGTCGAGCACCGCTTTCGCCCGCTGGAGTGCATGGCGGTCTCCCCCGCGGTCCACCGGGATCTGTCCGGACAGCTGCAGCACCTTGCCCAGAAAGCCCTTGAACATATCGTGCCGGACCATCACATGCAGGTACCGCGGTGCGGCACCCACCATCACCGGGCCGTCGAGGTAACTGAGGTGATTGGCCGCAAAGATCAGCGGTCCGACCGCGGGGATGCCCGCACTCCCGTGCACGGTGGTCCGGTACACCACATGGTCCAGCACGCGGCCGACCGGGCGGCTCCACCAGGTGCGCCAGCGCGCGGGTCCCTGGATCGGCTCAGGCATGGATGGCTGAGCCCTCGTTGAGCGCTGAGCCCTCGTTGAGCGCTGAACCCTCGTTGAGCGCTGAACCCACGGCGATGACTGAGCCCTCTACATGGCCGGCTGCAAAGTGCCCGCTCTCGAAATGCTTGCCATCCACGGCGTCGACGACCGCCCGGAGCACGGCGTCGACGGTCTGCTCAAAGTCCAGGTCCGAGGAATCCACCGTGACCACGCCGTCGGCGGCACGGTGGAATTCCACCACGGTGGAATCCTTGGCATCCCGTCCCAGCACCTGGCTGGTGAGTTGTTCCTTCGTCTGGGTGCCGCCGAGCTGGATGCCGCGGCGCGCCATCCTGGCCTCTTCGCTGGCGGTCAGCAGCAGCCGTACCTCGGCCGTCGGTGCAACCACCGTGGTGATGTCCCGGCCCTCCACCACCATTCTCCTTGCCGAGTGGGCAATGACTTCACGCTGCCGGCGCACCAGTTCCGTGCGGGCGCCCAGTGTGGTCGCAACCGCGCTGACGGCGGAGGAGATGCGCGGCTCCCGGATCTGTGCGGCGACCTCCCGGCCGCCGACCCGGACAAATTCATGGTCCGGGCTGGTGCTTAGCTCCAGCTCGAGGGCACGTGCGATTGCCTCCACCGCGACGGCGTCATCAAGGGCAACCCCGGCGTCCAGACAGCGCCAGGTCAGCGCCCGGTACATGGCACCGGTATCCAGATAGGCCAGCCCCAGCCGTCGGGCCACCTCCCGGCTGACGCTTGATTTCCCCGACCCGGAGGGACCATCGATGGCAACCACCAGAGGTTTACCCTGGCGCAGCCCTTTCAGACCGGATGCCTGCGGAGCGGAGACGCTCTGGGTTTCCATCACAATATGACCTTCCAGCCGCGGTTCGTCAGTTCTTCCACCAATGCCACTCGTTTGTCCGGCATGACGGAAATTTCAACCATTCCCACTTCCCTGCCGGCCGAGTGATCCAGCCGCAGGTCTTCAAGGTTGACCCCGATGTGGCCGATTTCCGTCAGCAGCCGCGCAATCTGGCCGGGCTTGTCATCCACGAGCACCGTCAGCCAGGCGTATACCTGGGCCGGGCCGCCATGCTTGCCCGGGATCCGTGCCTGTCCGGCGTTGCCCTCGCTGATCAGCTGCGCAATATCGAGCCGTGCACCAGGCGCGGTGGGAGCCTCAAGGGTGGCAATCAGGCGGTTCAGGTCCTCGCGGACACCGTGCATAACACCAACCAGCTTCGCAGCATTGGCGCCCAGGATCTGCACCCACATGGTGGGATTGCTGGCGGCGATACGGGTGACGTCTCGCAGGCCGTTCCCGGACAGCGACAGCGCATGTGCCGGACTGTCCTGCAGCCGGGACGCCACCAACGAGGCCATGATCTGCGGCAGATGCGAGACCAGTGCAACGGCCTCGTCATGTTCGTCGGGTGTGAACCGGAAGACAACGGAACCCAGATCGATGGCCAGCGAGTGCGCGGTCTTCACCGCGGAGGCAGAGCTCTGCTCGGACGGGCAAAGCACCCATGGCGTACTGGTGAACAGTTCCCCCCTGGCCGCCACCGGGCCGGAACGCTCGCTGCCGGCCATCGGGTGCGTGCCGACATAGCGGCTCAGGGCTGTCTCTGTGACGCCGGGAAGTTCCCGCAGCTCGGCCAGAATACCGGCCTTGACGCTGGCAATATCGACGACGGCGGCCCGCGGGTACTCTGCCAGCGCGTCGGCCACCACGGTGGCTGTGACATCCGGCGGGGCCGCCACTACCACCAGTTCAGGGGCAAGCACTTCGCCGGCGTTCCGTGCCCGGCCGGCACCAATATCCACCGCAACGGCCTGTGCCGAGGGCGACGTATCCTGCAGGACGACGTCAATGCCCCGGGCACGCAAACCGAGCCCGATGCTGGCGCCCAGCAATCCGGTGCCGATGACCAGTACCGGCCCGTTCAGATGCGATGGATTCATCGTCGGCTAGAGCCCTACCGACGCGAGCAGGTGTCCCACTTCCTGCCGGCCCAGGACACGAATGCTGCCCTGACGCTGGTCATTCATCCGGATCGGGCCCACCTGTACGCGCACCAGGCGCTCCACGGGATAGCCGACGGCGTCAAAGAGACGGCGCACGATGCGGTTTTTACCCGAGTGCAGCACAACCTCGACCAGAATGTGTCCAGGCGTGGAGTCGACCAGACGGAACGAATCGACCCTGGCCACCCCGTCCTCCAGCTCAATGCCTTCGCGCATCTGGGCACCGACACCCTGGCCCATCGGGCCGCGGACCTGTGCCATGTAGGTCTTGGGAACCTCGTACTTGGGGTGTGACAGGCGGTTGGCCAGTTCGCCATCGTTGGTCAGCAGCAGCAGGCCCTCGGTGGCCGCATCCAGACGCCCGACATGGAAGAGACGTTCATTGCCGTGGCGGTTCTTCAGGAAGTCGCTGATGCACGGACGTCCCTCCGGGTCATCCATCGTAGAGACGACGCCCTTGGGCTTGTTGAAAACCATGTAGACCTGGGATTCATCGAGCTGCAGACGGATCCCGTCAACGGTGATCGCGACTTTTTTGGGATCAACGCGCAGACCGACCTCATTGATGATCTGACCGTCGACCTCGACACGCCCTTCCTCAATCATGTCCTCGCAGACACGACGGGACGCAACGCCGGCGGACGCCATGACCTTCTGCAGGCGGATCCCCTCGGGATCATGCATGTCGAGATACGGACCCTGGTCCTTCGGGCGGCGGTTTTGCTCGGTCGGCCGGTTCCTGACCGGACCAAGGTTGCTGCCGAAGCGTTCGCCGCTGAATGCACGCGGCCCCTTCGGGGCACCGGACCTGGCCGCGCCCGATTTCGGGGCTCCCTTGGCGGACGGCTTGCTGGCAGCGCCGAACTTCGAAGGGCCGCCCGGTCCGTTGCCGATCCTGGGCGCACCGGATCCCGGGGCACGCGCGTAAGGGGCATTGGAGCGAGGAACACTGGTCCGGGGGGCATCCGACCGGCGGTCATCGGACCACGCTGCGCTGGACCGGCGGTCATCAGAACGCGGTGCGCCGGACCGGCGGTCATCGGAACGCCCGTCATCGGAACGCGGGGCACCGGATCGAGGAGCATCCGAACGCGGAGCAGGCCGGCGGTCATCGGACCAGGGCGTGCTGGTCCGGCGCTCTCCCGTGCGTGGTGCCTCCGCCCGTGGAGCAGCGGACCTCGGCGCACCGGACCGGGGGGTCCCGCTGCGCGGGCCTCCGGTGCGGGGCTGGTTCCGGTCCTGACCGGAACGGCTACGCCCGGAATCATCTGAGCGGTGCGACGGTGTCATTGCGTGTCCTTATAAGAATCGAATAATAAAAATCGAATAGCTGGTCAATAGGATGAGTCTTCAAAATCCTGGAGATTTTCCAGTCCGGGCAGATGCGGGGCCAGCTGCGGAAGTTCATCCGCACTGCCGATCCCCAGCCGTTCCAGAAAGTAGTGAGTGGTCCGGTAAAGCAGGGCCCCCGACTCGGGGTCGGTTCCCAATTCTTCGATCAAACCACGCTGGGCAAGCGTGCGCACCACGGAATCCACATTGACTCCGCGGATGGCGGAAACCCGTGCACGCGACACCGGCTGCCGGTACGCGATGACAGCCAAGGTCTCCAGCGCGGCCTGCGTAAGCCGGGCTGTTTGGCCGTCCATCACAAAGCGCGAAACTATGTGAGCAAAGTCGTTGCGCGAATAGATGCGCCAACCACCCGCGACCCTGCGCAGCTCGAAACCACGCGGCGCCGCACCGGTACGCCGGGCGGCAAAATCCGGAGAATCGGCCTCGGGTTTCCCCGCAGCTGACCCGAACATGCCAGCGTCGCCACCATCGCCCCTACAAGTATAGCCGTCATAATGGCGCTGCAGCCCAAGGAGCAGCCCCGACACCTCCTCAACCCCGAGCCCGACGGCGGCGGCCAGCACCGTTTCCGGTACCGGTTCGTCGGTGACCATAAGGATCGCCTCCAGGGCCGCCCCGGCTCCGCCAGGGAGATCATGGACGTCTGCTGCCGGCTCGTCGCCTCCGTCCGCCGGATCACTGGGAGTCAGCGGCTCAAACATTAATCTGCACAATCATCAATCCGTATAGTCATCGGGTGGCTTCCTCCGGCAGGCATCGGGTGGCTTCCACCGGCAGGGCCGTTTCGGACGCGGTGCCGGCAATCTCCGCCGACAGGTGGCTGCTGCCCGCGTCCCGGGAGGCTCCGGTCCAGCGCACCTGAAGCTCACCGAGCGGGCTGGCCTGCTCGAACGCCACCACGGCGTCGCGGAACATATCCAGCAGCGCCAAAAACCGTGCCACCACCACCATCGTGGTCTGCGCATCGGAGATCAGCACGCGGAAAGACAGCGCCGTACCGGCGGCGAGCATGGCCCGGATGATCTGTGCCTGTTCCAGCACGCTGACGGCCGGCGCGTGCAGGTGGCCCAAGCCAACCCTCGTGGGCGCAGCTTCCCGGGGGGCCAGCGCCTTGCGCGCCAGGGCAGCAAACTTCTCCGGTGAGTGCCGCCAGAGCAGTTCCGGGAGCAGGGAGGCGAACTGCGGTTCCAGTCCGACCAGCCGTGGAAAACGTTCTGCCTCGCTGTCCAGACGCCCAGCCATGATGGCTGCGATTTCTTTGAACGCCTTGTACTGCAGCAGCCGGGCAAAGAGAAGGTCGCGCGCCTCCAACAACGCGATATCGTCGTCGTTTTCCACTTCACCGGCCGGCAGCAGCCGGGCGGCCTTGAGATCAAGCAAGGTGGCAGCCAGCACCAGGAATTCGCTGGCCTCGTCCAGCGCCCATTCCTCGCCGGGCTCCTGCGGCCGGCGGATGTAGGCGATGAATTCGTCCGTGACCCGGGCCAGGGCGACCTCGGTGATGTCCAATTCGTGCTTGGAGATCAGTCCCAGCAACAGATCGAAAGGGCCAGTGAAGTTCTCCAGCCGGACTTCGAAGCCTGCCGGCGCACCGCTGACGGGTGCCGCTGGCTCAGGGCGAGCCGCCACGTGACACGAGCTCTTTGGCCAGCCGGCGGTAGGAATCGGCACCCTGGTGGTTTCCGGCATAGGTGGTGATCGGTTCGGCCGCGACCGTGGCGTCCGCAAATTTAATGGTGCGTTTGATGACGGTTTCGAAGACCTTGTCGCCGAACGCCTCCACCAGCCGTGAAATGACCTCGCGGCTGTGCAAGGTGCGGGCGTCGTACATTGTCGCCAGCACCCCATCCACCTGCAGCCGCGGGTTCAGCCGGTCCTGCACCTTTTCAATCGTCTCCACCAGCAGTGCCACCGCACGCAGGGCGAAGAATTCACAGATCAGCGGAATGATCACGCCGTGGGCGGCGGTGAGGGCATTGACCGTGAGCAGCCCCAGAGAAGGCTGGCAATCGATCAGGACGACGTCGTAGTCGTCTTCGACCTTCTTCAGCGCGCGGTCCAGCACCTGCTCGCGGGCCACTTCGTTGACCAGCTGGACCTCGGCCGCGGAGAGGTCAATGTTGGCCGGCAACAGATCAATGTTTTCGATCTCGGTGTGCCGGATGGCGTCACGGATATCCACCTTGCGGTCCATCAGCACGTTGTAGACAGTGAGATCGAGTTCGTGCGGATTGGTGCCCAGCCCGGCGGACAGCGCGCCCTGCGGATCGAAGTCCACCAGCAGGACCTTGCGGCCGGCCTCGGCCAGCGCCGCGCCCAGATTGATGGTGGACGTGGTCTTGCCGACGCCGCCCTTCTGATTGACCATGGCGATGACACGTGCGGGCCCGTGCGAAGTCAGGACGGGCGGCTCCGGGAATTCGGTCAGCGGCCGCCCGGTGGGACCCATTACGACGTCGTCAAAGTCCAAGTCTGTGCGCTCAAGTTCTGTGCGCTCCCGGTCTGGGCGGTCCGGTTCCGTGCCGGCCAGTGCTGTGCCCGCCAGAGTTGTTGAACCCTGTTCGTTGCTCACGTATTAGTCCACACTTTCTCATTTATCGAGGGTCACCGGTCTTGGTATCTAGGTTACCGCCCGGGGCAGACGGAATTACGGACATTTGCGCGCGGTGAATTTTGAGCCTTGACCCTCAAGCTGAGCCTGAATGTTGCGGTTTTCATCTTTCCGCAGCCTCTGCCGCGGCCACGGAACAGAACCTCCCTGCCCGCTCCCCTATACTTTCAATCACATGAGCAAGCCGCATAAACCCACCAAGACCGCCACCGGCGGCTCCCCTACCGTTCTCCGCCCGGAGCTCGTCCGCGCTGAACGATTACGTGTCGGCTACGGCACCAAACCGGTCTGCGGCGAGATCGCTTTCACTCTGCGCGAATCAGAGGCAATCGCACTTGTCGGCCCCAACGGCGCCGGCAAATCGACGGTACTCAAGACCGTCGTCGGCCAGCTGGAGGCGATCAGCGGCAAATCCCACATCCGCGGCGAGGAGGCGGACGACCGCAGGCTGGACTTCCGCCGCGAGGTGGCGATGGTCTTCGACGACGACGCCTTCTTCCCCGCGCTGACGGTCGAGGAACATCTGGCGATCGTCGCCGCCGGACATGGCTCCACCGAGGTCGAAGAACTCATCGACACAGAACTCGAATTCTTCGGGTTAACCGATGAGCGCGCGGCGCTGCCGCATAATCTCTCCTCCGGCCAGCGGCGCAGAATGCTCCTCGCGGCGGCCTTCGTCCGCCCCCGGTCGCTGTTGGTCCTGGACGAGCCCGAACAACGGCTGGATACTGCCATGCGGGCACGGCTGGCCGCCAGATTGCGCAGCCAGGTCGACGACGGTCTGGGCCTGCTGCTGGTGACCCACGACCCGGCATTTTTGAGCGCCGTGGCCACCCGTGCCATCTTCGTGGACGACGAGGTGAAGAAGATGACCCCCGCACAGGCGGCATTGGCCATCTCCACCGAGAACCCGCACGCATGACTGAGCGGACAACATGACCGCGGCACCGCAGTCGTCAGAGCATTCCGGGTCTTCGCAGGCACCGGCGCACGCGCTGAGCGCCAAGGACATCCGCCGCTACACCTTCAAGGTCGGTCTGGCACGGTCCGAAGGCGGCATCGGAGAGCTGATTTCCGAGATTTACACCTATGTATTCGGTGCCGTGGTGCTGGTGGTGATGTCCGGTGCCATCATCGTCGGACTGCGGCATTCGCTGGGCCTGGGCTCGGAACCGGCATGGACGGCATCCGCACTGTCCCCCGGCTTTGCCAGCCTGGAACCTCTGCAGGCCAGTGCCACGCTGATGCTCACCCTGGCCGCTGCGCTGCTCAGCGTCCAGATGAACGTCGGCCCGATCGCCATGACCGTGCCGCAGACCTTCTGGTGGCTCGGTCTCCCGGTCCGCCGGCGTGGTTTTATTCAACCGGGCTTCTTCCGGTCCATGATCTGGCCTGCCGCAGGCGCAATCGTCGTCGTCGTTCCGCTGTCGTTGGGCATCGGCGCGGTCAATTCCCCGGGCCTCGTGGCGCTGGCAACACTATGCGGTGCCGCGCTGGCTCTGCTGCTGTACGGGATTGCCGGCTGGGTGCAGATCACCGGCGGGGAGCGCTGGCTGCGCCCGCTGGCCGGCGCCGTCACCGTCGTCGCACCTCTTTCGCTGGTGGCCACCGCACTGTTCAACAACGCCGAGGACACCCGCCTGGATATGTCCTGGCTGCAGTACCTGCCGACCAGCTGGCCCCTGCTGGTGGCCGCCGGCCAGCTCTGGCCGCTGCTGGTGACCGCGCTGGCACTGGCGGTGCTCTCCGTCGTCTACGCAAATCTGGAGCGGCTCAGCTCGGCCAGCCTCAAATCCAGCGCCGTGGCCAGCGCCTACGTTGCCGGGTCCGTGCTGTCCATGGACGCCAGCGAACTGTCCCGGTCACTGAGCAACGGCTCCAGAAGCGGCCACTCCTGGATCCGGCTGCCGCTGGTCTTCCACAACGGGTCGCTGACCAAGCGCTCCGTACTGACCATGCTCAGCGCGCATTTGACCATGCAGCTGCGCCAGCCCTCGACCCTTGTGCGCGTGGCTGTGCTGGCCGCCATCCCCGCCAGCCTGGCCTCGGTGCAGTTCCTGGGCAATGCCACGCTGATTGCCGTGGTGCTGTACTTCTGCGCGCATTTTGCCGTCACCGGGCTCGGCTCGGTCGCCCGGTTTGCCGCCGGAAACCCGAGCGTCGACGCGCTGATGCCGCTGCCGGCCAAGACCGTCCGGCGGGTGCATTTTGTGATTCCTGCAGCCGGCATGACGGTATGGGCGATCGTCTGCTTTGTGCTGCTGTATGTGCTGGGTGTGGGTTCCTGGTCGCTGATCATGCTGGCCGTGCTCGCCGGACCCGGACTGGGCGGCGCCACGCTGCGGGCCGCGTTCCGCCCCACCCCGGACTGGAACATGCCCGCGGTCGCGACGGCAATGGGACCCGTTCCGACGGGCGCCATCCGCAGCTTCCTGGTCGGTCCGGATCTGACCCTGATCACGCTGCTGCCGGTGCTGATCTGCCTCATTTCCGGCGGTGTTCCGCTGCTCGCCTTCCCGATCCAGCTCGCGCTGACGCTGATTGCCTATGCGTGGGGCACCAAAGTGCGCAAACCCAAGCGAAAGGGCGACGGCGGCATTTTCGGTCTGCCGGCGGCCGCACCGGCGCGCTGACGGGAGCAGGTGCCGGAGCCGGTATGCTCCTCGCGGTCGGGTTGGCGCAACCCAACATCAATCCCGCTGTCCGTCCCAGGGGCACCTTGAGTGGGACGCCCGCTTATCGCTCCGTGACATCATCAAGGGCTTCCCCGAGGGTCGATCAATCATATTCCGGTGTCAGTGAAATCTGCCGTGTCCCTGGTTGCCAAGACAGCCTCATACTGGCGGCAGAGCGCTGCAATCTGGGCATCGAAGGCACAGATTGGCCGACCCGCACGTCGGCGCGCTGCCAAAATATACGGGTAGTGGGCAGAGGAGTCGATATCGAACGCAAGCACGAAGCCTGCGAACGTCTCGGTGAGCAACGACTCCATCCGTAACCCGACTTCACGCTTCCGGCGGCCATTGGGCAATAGAGCGGTGCCGGTGAGCACTTCAGCCGCGGTGAGTGTGGTGATCACCAAGCTCAACGAGTCCTGCGCGTCCACCCACTCGATGACAGGCCGGCTTGGAGTTGGCCTGGCAAGTTCGGACAAAACGTTCGTGTCCGGAACTATCATGCGCTGAAATCCGCCGCACGCGCGGGCTCGTTACGCCATGGAATCTCCAAATCAGCCCCGCCGATATCGGCGAATTGATCACGGACGTAGGAGCCGAGCCCGCGCCGTGGCCGCCGATGCCTGGGCCCAGGGACGGGTGAGGCGGAACCTCACCGTCCCGGCCTTGGGGATGGTGACGGTCGCCCATTTACGGTTCAGCCGCCGTACGGTCAGGTCCCGGACGATGAAACCCTGCCGCTGGCCGCGTTTGCGGTAGGTCGGCGATTTGAAGTGGGACGGGCTGGTCCACCAGTTCCGGTAGGCCCGGTCCAGATCCCGCAGGGCAGCCTGCTGGACGGTCGGGGCCCCTTCGGCCAACCACTGGAATTCCTTCCTGGCCTCGGTCAGCTCACCCATCCGCGAGGAGGCGTTGACCTTGAACCGGTCCTTGTTGGACGGGTGCCACATCTTCCGCTGTTCCAGCCCGATGTTGAACACGAACCGCGCATGGCCGCAATGCATCGCGCTCACAAAAGAGGACACAGGGCCGCTCTGACCTCGGTGCAATCACCGCTCGTGCCGAATACGGTGGCGAAACGACATATCTGACTAAGCACGGACATCGGGCAGCTGCCGTTGTACGGGCCACTTCGGCCGAACTGCTCGAACACCTCGAGGATCTGATGGACGCGAAAGCCGTCGCGGCGGCGCTTTCAGACCTGGATGCCGGCCGGGAAGAGCGTCTTCCGTTCGTCCACCGAACCCGCGCGCATTCTGCCTGAGTGCAGTATTCGATTGAGGTCGTAATGCGACGCACCCCCGGCCGTTAAGGATCGGTCCAATAAGGAGGACCCGACCACCCGGGCCTGCCGCCTCTTCGCCATACCGCCCCGGAACCGGCACAATGGGGGAATGACACGAGGAGCGCCCATTGAGGACATCGACGAAAACCAGCTGACAGTCACGAAGCCCAAGAGGCACGCGGCCGGGCTAACCGCCGTTGGTGTGGCCCTTGAGCGCGGAATCGCCCAGGCCGGCGTGTCCCGGACGACCCGTGCGCTGCTGCGGCTGAATCAGCGGGACGGGACCGACTGCCCAGGCTGCGCATGGCCGGAATCCCAAGGCCACCGGAAGACCGCCGAGTTCTGTGAAAACGGTGCCAAGGCTGTGGCTGAGGAAAGCACCCTTCGCACGGTTACTCCGCAGTTCTGGGCCGAACACTCCATCGCGGAGTTGGCCACCCGGACGGAATATTGGCTGGGCAACCAAGGACGGATCACCCATCCGATGGTCATTCGGCCCGGCGGGACGCACTACCAGCCGATCCCCTGGAGCGAGGCCTTTGAGCTCATCGGCGAGCACATCAGGGCCTCCACGCCGGAGCGGACAGCTTTTTACACATCCGGACGCACCGCCAACGAGACCGCGTTCATGTACCAGCTGTTCGCGCGTTCGCTGGGCACCAACAACCTGCCGGACTGCTCCAATATGTGCCACGAATCCTCCGGCTCGGCACTGAACCCCACCATCGGCATCGGCAAGGGAACTGTGTCCCTTGAGGACATTCACCAAGCCGAGCTGATCTTTGTCGTCGGGCAGAACCCCGGAACGAACCACCCACGGATGTTGTCGGCGCTGAAGGAATGCAAGGACAACGGCGGCAGGATTGTTGCCGTCAATCCCCTGCCCGAAGCCGGATTGTTCAATTTCAAAGATCCGCAGACGCCGTCCGGGCTGCTCGGCGACGGAACCGCACTGGCCGACGAGTTCCTGCAGATCAAGGTCGGTGCGGATCTGGCCCTGTTCCAGGCGCTCGGGCATTTACTGCTTGAGGAGGAAGAGCGAGTCCCGGGCTCCGTCGTCGACCATGACTTCATCGCCGCCAATACGGACGGGATCGACGCCTACCGGGCCGCGCGCAAATCCATCGACTGGGCCGAAACGGAACGGGCGACGGGGCTATCCCGGCTGGAGATCTCCACCGTCGCCCGGATGATGGTCGAGTCCAAGGCCACCATCATCTGCTGGGCCCTGGGTCTGACCCAACAGCCCCACTCTGTGAACACGCTCAAGGAAATCATCAACCTCCTTCTGCTGCAGGGGAATTTCGGCAAACCCGGAGCCGGCGCCTGTCCGGTGCGCGGACACTCCAATGTCCAAGGTGACCGCACCATGGGTGTGTGGGAGAAACCGCATGAATGGATGCTGGCGGCACTGGACCGGGAGTTCGGCATCACGTCCCCGCGCGCACACGGGCTGGACTCGGTGGACACGGTCACGGCGTTCGAAAACAACGACGTTGATGTCTTCGTTTCCATGGGCGGTAATTTTGCCCTGGCCTGCTCGGACACGGAGCTCCTCGAAGCGGCAATGCAACGGGTAGGACTGACCGTGCATATCTCCACGAAACCTAACCGCTCGCACGTCATGCACGGTATGACCTCACTGATTCTGCCGACGCTGGGCCGGACCGATACCGATGATAAGCACCCCGGCGGCCGCCAGATCCTGTCCGTGGAGGACTCCATGTCGGTTGTCCGCTCCACCCAGGGCCGGTTGGATCCCGTCTCGGACCATCTGCTCGCCGAGCCGGTCATCGTCGCCCGGATGGCCAACGCCACCCTTGGCGACGATCATCGTGTCGATTGGAAGGCCATGGCGGACGATTACGACGTCATCCGCGATCACATTTCCAGGGTCCTGCCGGGCTTCGAAGACTTCAACCGTCGGTTGCGGACCAAAAACGGCTTCATCCTGCCGAATCCACCGCGTGATACCCGCAGCTTTGCCACGGATATCGGCCGGGCGCGGTTCACGGTCAGCCCTCTCGAATACCTCACGCCACCGGCCGGCCACCTGATTCTGCAGACCCTCCGCAGCCACGACCAGTACAACACGACGTTCTACGGACTGGACGACCGCTACCGCGGGATCTCCAATGGCCGGCGCGTCATCCTGGTCCATCAGGAGGACGCCGAGGCCCTGGGATTCCGGGACCGGGACATGGTGGATGTCATCAGCACCTTCCAGGGCGCGGAACGCCGGGCCAATAAATTCAGGCTAGTGGTTTATCCGACGCCGCGGGGCTGCGCAGCCGCCTATTTCCCTGAAGCCAACGCGCTAATGCACCGGGAGCTCGTGGCACGCGAATCAAATACGCCCGGATATAAGGCCATGGCCGTCCGGTTTGTGCCGCACGCGGAAAAACTCGAGCAAATGAGCTGAGAGCGGGATGACGCGCCCCTTCATGAATCGTCAAAACGGTCCGTTGACATAAAAAGTCGGCCGGGTTAGGCTAACGATATTCCTCGGTAGCCGCCAGCTTAGCTGCTGCTCAAACATAGATTTATCTACGTCACCATTTTATCTGCACCGCATGTTTTTTGTGCAGTGCTGCTTTTGTGCAGTTCTGCTTTTATTACCATGCTGCTCAATTTTAGCGGCCATCAAGTGTCATCGTCTGTTTCGCAATGGAGCGCTCATGAGTAGTGTTGGCCTGCTGTACGTAGGGGCCGTGCTCTTTATTAACGGCCTCATGCTCATTGGACTTATACCCGGGAAATCGGCGGGTATCCTGAATTTATTTGTTGGCGGTATGCAGGTAATTTTCCCAACGGTCATCATCCTGCAGTCGAATGACGATCTACCGACAATCTTCGCCGCCGCCGGACTCTACCTGTTTGGCTTCACCTACCTCTACGTCGGAATTCTGCAGTTCACCGGGATTACCGCGGAAGGCCTCGGCTGGTTCTCGCTCTTCGTGGCCGCCTGCGCCGTCGTCATCGGCATTCTGCAGTTCACCATGGTGAACGATCCGGTCTTCGGCGTCATCTGGCTTGTCTGGGCCATTCTCTGGTTCATGTTCTTCCTCCTGATGGGGCTCGGCAAGGACTCGCTGACCCGCGCCACCGGGTGGTTCACCATCTTTATCAGCCATCTGACGGCCACAATCCCCGCGTTCTTCCTACTGGCCGGCAAATACGAGACGAATGCCGCCCTGGCCATTGTGCTCGCGGTCGTCTCCGTGATTGCCCTCGCCACGGCCCTGTACCTGGGCCGCCGGCCGCCGCGGCGCATGGAACCTGCCGAAGCGGAAGGAGCCCTGCAGACCGTCTGAATTTGCCACCACCGTCCCGAGAGGAGCATGCATGCCACTTTATGAATTCCGGTGTCCGAACTGTTCGTCCTTTGACGCCGCCTATGCCATGGCGGACGCGCCGGATTCAGCACCGTGCCCCACCTGCCAGAGCCCCGGGCGCCGCCGGATAAGCGCGCCGAATCTGTCCAGGGCCGGTTCATCCGCATTTAAATTGATTGACTCCACCAAACGCAGCGCCGCCGAGCCGCAGGTTATCGGTTCGCGGCTGCCGGGATCCCCCTCCCGTACCACTGGACGTATTACATCTAATCCATTGCATCAGAAACTGCCGCGCCCATAACGTTCGCAGCAACGAGTCACAGGAGATGAAATGCCCGAAGTACTGTTTCCACTGGATTCCAGCAAGAAGTTCGAGGACCAGGAGAAAATCGGTCATAACAGATGGCACCCCGAAATTCCGCCGGTGGCGACAGTCAAACCGGGCCAGTCATTCCGGGTGGATTGCCGGGAATGGTTCGACGGCGCGATTGTCAATGATGACTCCGCCGAGGATATTCTCAATGCACCGTTGCTGACGGTGCATAAACTCAGTGGGCCGTTCGCCGTCGAGGGCGCTAAGCCCGGCGATCTCCTGATCGTGGACATCCTCGATGTCGGGCCGATTCCACAGGAGGACAGCGGCGCGCTGGCCGGCCAGGGCTGGGGATATACCGGAATTTTTGCCAAAAACAACGGCGGCAGCTTCCTCGTGGACCAGTTCCCGGACGCCTATAAGGCGATCTGGGACTTCAATGGCCAGATCGCCACATCCCGACATGTGCCCAATGTTTCCTTCCCCGGACTGATTCACCCCGGTCTGATGGGTACCGCACCGTCGGCGGCGCTGCTGGCGAAGTGGAACAAACGCGAGGGTGACCTCATCGCCACGGATCCGCACCGGATGCCGCCACTGGCGCTTCCCCCGGAAGCGCCGCACGCGGTGCTTGGTAGCTTGCCGGCAGCCGATTTTGACCGTGTGGCGGGGGAAGCGGCCCGCACCGCTCCGCCTCGCGAGAACGGCGGAAACCAGGATATCAAGAACCTTTCGAAGGGCTCGCGGATCTTCTACCCGGTCTTTGTTGACGGCGCGAACCTCTCCGTCGGGGATCTGCACTTTTCCCAGGGCGACGGCGAGATCACGTTCTGCGGTGCCATCGAGATGGGCGGGTTCATCGATCTGCGGGTGGACATCATCAAGGGTGGAATGGATACCTACGGCGTGAGTGAAAACGCGATCTTCCTGCCGGGCAATGTGGAGCCGCAGTTCAGTCAGTGGCTGGCGTTCTCGGGAACCTCTGTCACCCTCGATGGTGAACAGAAGTACCTGGACTCCCACCTCTCTTACCAGCGGGCATGTCTGCACGCCATCGATTACCTGACAAAGTTCGGCTACAGCCCGGAGCAGGTTTACCTGATGCTCGGTGCCGCGCCGATCGAAGGCAGGCTCTCCGGCGTCGTCGATATTCCCAACTCGTGTTCCACCGTCTACATTCCGACGTCGATCTTCGACTTTGATGTCCGGCCTTCGTCCGCCGGTCCGCACCAGATCGATCCCGGAATCGGGGCGCCGAGGGCGAACAACAAGTGACGCTAAAGGTGTGACCGGCAGCCAACCAGCTGCCGGTCAAACCGCAATAATGACATCCAGCCGCCGCGGCCCGTGCACACCCTCCACGCGCTCCAGTTCAATATCGCTGGTCGCGCTGGGGCCGCTGATCAGGGTCAGCGGCCGTGTACCGTCAAGCCGTTTGAGGGCCTCCGGCAGAATTCCGGCGATACTCTCGACCGGCACCACACAAATGTGGTGGTCTGGAACCAGCGAAATGGCCCGGCGGCCCTGATCCGCGGAGCCGTCGAGCACAATCGTGCCGGTCTCCGCCACCGAGACGGCGCTGGACGTCAGCACCGCGTCCATCGTGTCCAGCTCGACGATGGAGAGTGGATTTTCACGGTTGTCGACGACGGCGCGGGCCGGTTCGGTGTCAAAGGCCAGCCAGCCGGCGGGCAGGCACGGCGGGATCACAAACCGCCCGGCACCGGCCAGCAGCTCACCGATCCGGCCGCTGACGCCGTCGGACTCCTCCACGAAGACGTTAGCCTTGTAATCCAGCAGTCGGTCCACCAGCAGCGCCACCAGCGCTTGAGCGTCCAGCCCGGACGTCTGCCGGTAATCCCGCGGAACCGGCGGAACCGCCGGCTGATCGGACAGTGCCGTGCGGATCCGTTCCAGGATTTCTTCCCGTGCGCTCATGCGTCTTCGCCCGTTTCTGTTGCCGCGTCCGGCGTCTGCGATGTGTCGGCCGTGGGTACATGTTCTTTTTTCCACCAGTCACGGAACGACTGCGCCGGCGGCGCGGGGATGTCTCGGCTCTGAGTCCAGCCACCCGCGAGCCCGGGTAGCCTTTTGATCAACTGATCGGGGCCGGCCATCAGCTTGCCCAGGGGCAGTCCCTTCTCCATCAGGCCCAGATTGCGTCCGGAGGAGAGCGCCACCTTAGCCACTGTCATCCCCACGTCCATTTGGCTGGGCAGTTTACGCTTGGCATGCTCGGCGTCGACGTCCTTACCGCGCAGATGCACCAGAATCTCCGGGATATTGATCTTCACCGGACAGGCATCAAAGCACGCCCCGCACAGCGAGGAGGCGTACGGCAGCGAGTTGTTCTCCTCGGCCTCGATCCCCGTCATCAGCGGGGGAAGGATGGCTCCGATAGGGCCCGGATAGGTGGAGCCGTAGGCATGGCCGCCGGTGCGTTCGTAGACCGGGCAGACGTTCATGCAGGCGCTGCAGCGGATGCAGTGCAGTGCGGAGCGGCCCATTTCGTCGGCAAGGGCAGCGGTGCGGCCGTTGTCCAGCAGCACCAGGTGGAAGTTCCGCGGCCCATCGCCCTCGGTGACGCCCGTCCACAGCGAGGTGTAGGGATTCATCCGCTCGCCGGTGGATGAGCGCGGCAGCAGTGCCATGAAGACTTCAAGATCCTGGAACGTCGGCAGCAGTTTCTCGATGCCCATCACGGTGATCAGTGTTTCCGGCAGCGTCAGGCACATCCGGCCGTTACCCTCGGATTCCACGACGGCCAACGTTCCGGAATCCGCGATAGCAAAGTTGGCACCGGAGATTGCGACCTTGGCGCTGAGGAATTTCCGGCGCAGGTGCGCACGTGCGGCCATCGCGAGTTGCCGGGGATCATCGGTCAGCTCCGGATCCACCCCTGCCATTTCGGCCAGGAAGATGTCCCGGATCTCGGTTCTGTTTTTGTGGATGGCAGGCACCAGAATATGGCTGGGTCTGTCATGGCCCAACTGGACGATGAGTTCTGCCAGGTCCGTCTCGTAGGCCGCGATTCCCTGCTCTTCCAGGTACTCATTGAGACCGATTTCCTGCGTGGCCATGGATTTGACCTTGACCACCTCGGTGGCGCCCTCGGCCCGAATGAGACCGGTGACGATCTCATTGGCTTCCTGTGCGTCACGGGCCCAGTGCACTATTCCCCCGCGCTTGGTGACATTTTTCTCTAGCTGCACCAGCAGCCGGGGAAGGTCGGCCATCACCTGCTGTTTGAGCACGCTGCCGGCTTCGCGCAGTTCCTCCCAATCGGAAAGCTCGGAAACCACGCTGAGGCGCTTCTCCCTGATGGTCCTGGTGGCATGGCCCAGATTAGCGCGCAGCTGGGGGTTGGCGAGTTCGCGGTGCGCGGCGTGCGGGAAGGGCTCGGTCGCGAACAGGTTACCGCTGCCGTACCCGGCGATCTTCGGCATACCCAAATTGATCTGGCTCATGAGCGTCCCCGTCCGGTCAGCAGTTCGACCTCGCCGGATACGGAGACTGGCGCTTCCATCGTGCTGACAAGTATCTCGGCAAAGTGCATGGTTGCGGCGCCGCTGCCTTTGCGGGAGAGGCCGCCGCCGATGTGCAGCAGGCAGGAGGCATCGCCGCCCGTGCACAGTTCCGCTCCGGAGGCTTCAATATTGGCCACCTTATCCTCGAGCATCGCACTTGAGACATCCGCGTTCTTCATCGCAAAGGTGCCCCCAAATCCGCAGCACTGGTCCGGTTCTGCAAGGTTGCGCAGATCGATCCCGCCGACCGTCCGCAGCAGATCCAGCTGCCGGTCACCCAGTCGGAGCAAACGCATGCCGTGGCAGCTGGGGTGGTACGCCACCGTATGCGGGAAGTATGAACCAAGCTGGCCCGCGGCGTCGGTGATGCCCAGGACGTCCACCAGAAGCTGGGAGAGTTCGTAGGTCTTAGCGCCGACGGCGTTGGCCCGGATTTCCAGCGCAGCGTCACCGCAGTGCCGGGCAATCATGGGCTGCTGATGCTTCACCGATGCAACACAGGAGGCAGAAGGCGCAACCGCGACGTCGTAGTCCCCGTGGCTGAAAGCGGCGACATGGTTAGCGACCACCGGCACGGCATCGTCGAAGTAGCCGCTGTTGATGTGCATCTGACCGCAGCAGGCCTGGGCCGACGGGAAGATGACCTGGTGCCCCAACCGTTCCAGAATTGTCACCGTAGCCTTGGCGGTGCGCGGAAACATGGCATCGGCGCCGTGACCTGACCCCATCCCGAAGGGAAATACGCGTGGATCATTTCACCCCCACCGCAGACCCGGTGCTCAACAGCGTGGCCGTTTCCGCACTAGTTGGCCTGCTGCCGCTGCTGACGTTCTTCATCCTGCTCGCCGTGGTGAAAACCAAAGCGTATGTGGCAGGCGCTTTTTCGCTCCTGGTCGCTGTCCTGGTCGCATCGCTGGGCTTCGGAATGCCGGTTGTGCTCGCCGGCCTCTCTGCCACCCAGGGCGCCGTGTTCGGCGCATACCCGGTGCTCTGGATCGTAATCATGGCTGTCTGGCTCTATCAGGTCACGGTCCTGAGCGGCCGTTTCGATGACCTGCGCCGGGTGTTCGATCAGATCGGTGGCGGAGACATCCGGATCCAGTCGATTCTGATCGCCTTCTGCTTCGGCGGCCTGCTGGAAGCCCTGGCCGGCTTCGGGGCGCCCGTGGCGATCACCGCGACCATGCTGCTGGCCCTGGGCATGAAACCGCTCAAGGCTGCGGCCGCGGTGCTGGTGGCCAATACCGCCCCGGTCGCGTTCCGGAGCCGACGCCGCCTCGGAGTGGACGTCCCCGGCTGGCTCGCGGCCCGGGACATTAAGATCCCGTGGCCCGTCCTGCACGATGCTCTCGTCGATTCACACGGGGAGCCCTTGGGATCAACCGTCTACAATTTCCAATGGCTTTCCAGCCCCGGCACACTGCTGCTGCTGACCGGGCTGATCGTGGCGCTGGTGTACGCCAAATGGGACAACGGCGGCCGTTTCAGGCTGCGCTTCCGCGATGCCGTCAGGGAAATAGGTTCGGTCATCTACAAAATGCGCGGCGCCGCGCTGACCATCATGCTGGTGCTGGCCCTGGCGTATGTGATGAACAATTCCGGCCAGACCGTGGCCATCGGTGTCTGGCTTGCCGGCACCGGCGGACTCTTCGCCTTCCTCTCCCCCACGCTCGGCTGGTTCGGAACCGCCGTCACGGGCTCCGACACGTCGTCGAACGCGCTGTTTGCGAAACTGCAGCAGACGGCGGGACTGAACGCCGGGATCGACCCGAATCTGCTGGTCGCGGCGAACACCACGGGCGGGGTGGTGGGCAAGCTGATCGGCCTGCAAAACCTCGCCATCGCCGCCACGGCCGTGGATATGGACGGTCAGGAATCGGTCATCTTCAGGAAGGTTGTCGGCTGGAGCGCGGCCATGCTGGTGTTCCTGTGCATTCTGGTCTTCCTGCAGTCCACGCCCGTTCTGGGCTGGATGCTTCCTTAGCCGAAGCTGCCGCCGATGGTCCCGGCGCCGCCGCATCGGACGGCGGCGCCGGTCCCCGCTTCCGCATTTGGCACCCGGGCATGGCAGGATGGTAAGGATTTCCAGTCGTCCAAGGAGGATACTGTGGCGGCAACTCGGCGAACGTACGAGATTGTGCTCAGCAATATTGAAGCGGATCTTCGCTCCGGCGCCGTTAAACCCGGTGATCAGTTGCCCGGGGAGCGCTCCTTGGCGGAAAAACATGGTATTTCCAGGGCTTCCGTGCGCGAAGCGGTGCGTATTCTCGACGCCATGGGAGTGGTGCGGACATCATCCGGATCCGGCCCCAATTCCGGTGCCATTGTGGTGTCCAATCCCGCCGCCGGGCTTTCTTCCGCGTTCAGATACCACGTCGCGACACGGCACCTTCCGGTCCAGGACATCGTGCAGACCCGTATCCTGCTGGAAACCTGGGCCGGCCGGGCAGCTGCCCTCCACGAGCGCGACAACGACGCCGCTTTGGACGGCGCGCGCGGGATGCTCGACGCCATGGATGACCCGGATATTGACCAGGAAATCTTCCATCTGCTCGATGCACAGTTCCATGTGGCCGTCGCCTCGCTGGCCGGCAATGCGGTGATCGAAACCATCATGGCCGCGCTGAGCGAATCCATCCGCGGTTATGTGATTGCGGTGATCGAAACCATCATGGCCGCGCTGAGCGAATCCATCCGCGGTTATGTGATTGAGGCGGTGGATAAGGTCGGTGACTGGGCGGATATTGCCGTGACATTGCGTCAGCAGCACCACGGCATCCTGGACGCGATCAGTGACCACGACCCGGATGCCGCGGAGCTCCGCCTGCGCGAACACATCGAGTGGTTCTATCACCGGACTCTCCCAGCGGAACCCGACGCGGCGGCTCCTCCTACGCGGTAGCGGTGAGCTGGCCCCGGACACCGGCCCCGACCGGCCCGGTGTCCCCGACCAAGGACGTGATCCTGCCGCTGTCGGTCCCGGTTGTTTGGCAGCGCACCCCCAAGCTTGGGTCGGCGGTCCAGCCGTTATCGGCGCTGGACTTGTTCGCCCAGTATGAGACCAAGGTGATGCCCGAGGAACCCGCAGTAACCTTCGGGGTGGTCCGGATTGAAGCGGTGGTCCCGTCAATCATCGGCACCGCGGCGTCGACCCACGCGGATCCGGTCACGCCGCTGTAGGCGAGCAACTGCACCGCGGACTTCGCCAGCGTGCTGATCGGCACCTGCACCACCGATCCGGCGTCGCCTGCCTGCGCCGTCCTGGCCCAGAGCTGGGTCTGCATGGTGCTGCCGGACTTCGAAGCGGCCAGCCGCCAGCCCGAGCCCGACGGCGGCCCGACCGTCGGTGCCGCGTCGTTCACGGTCACGAAAAGCAGGGTTCCGTCCCCGACCTGCACCGACGATGGCACCGTTACCGCCGGGACCGTACTATTCGCATTGGTCTGTGCGGCGGCACGGAAAGCCAGAGCGGCAGCCGACGGCGGTTGTTTGGCTGCCGCCGGTGGCGGCGCCACCACGGCGGTGCCGGCAAAAGACAAAGGTGTCCCGGGCAGCCCAATTCATGCCATCCAGTGCAGGACCCGAAACCACGCTTCCGCTTCCGTCCACCGGTGTGCCTGGAGGCGCGTTCCCGTCCCACCCAGTAAGTGCGCCGGAGGTATCGCGACGTAGCGCTTGGTGCCGTCAAGAACCATCGAGCGGGCGTCGGCAAAATTCAATCCGGTAATGCCGGCGGAGGCAGTGAAGCGGGTGGCACCGGGGATTTCCGCTTTGGGTTTCAAAATATCGGTAGTAAAGGTTGCTGTTGCCGGCCAGCGTGTAGTAGTTCCGCGCCGTAGCTCGGTCGTAGAACAACCCCGTCATGGTGCCTAACTCGGTGGGGAAATCGATCAGGCCGTTGAGGTTGATCACCGTTGGAGCCCCGAGCGCCGCTCCGTCGAAGGACTGCGCCTGAAAGTTGCCGTCAGATTGAGCGGAATACAGGACGCCGTCCACCATGAACAGGCCGCGGGCCGCGGTCCAGTCTTGGGATGAGGGCCCCATGGAGGATGAGCTGACGGCCGTGCCGCTGAACTCGCGGCGGATCAGCCAGTCGTCCGTGATACTGGGATTTTGAGATGCGGTCGGTGTCGCTGCCGATCCAGAGGCCGGCGTCCGTGGCCACGAAACTGTAGACTCCATAGCCGCGGGCGCGTGTCGGGTTCCATGTGGTCGGCATGCCGTAGTGCGGGCCAATCGCGGCCAACCCGGTTCGGATAACGGCGCCCGGACCCATGGAATTGCTGCCGGACGGATTGTTCAACCAGCGGAATTGGCCACCAAGGTAAATGGCCGTCTGGGTCACGGCGACCCGCGTGATGGTGTCATCGTCCGTGTAGTTGACCCACGTCGGCTGCGACTGGGGTGCCTCCGTTCCGAGTTCCCAGCGTGACGCCGTATCGCAGAGCTTTCCCGGGTGGGCGCCCCCGGTGGTGCCCACGATGAAATAACTTCCGTCCGGGGAAATATCGATGTCGCGCATCTGACTGTCGAATTGATCGCTGCAGTCTGCAGTGAACCGGTCCGTGGACCAGTTGGTCAATCTCGGTGGTGAGTTGGTTAGATCAGCGGTAAAAATCATCGCACGCGTCTGCCCGTTCACGATGGTGAAATTCCCTATGGCGACCAGCCGTCGCCCGTCCGGAGTCATATCGGTACGCTGGATGGAGGCATCGGTCTGGGTCGTTCGGGGGTATTGATATCCAGGTCCACATCGGTGAACACTGCACCGGTGGAGGGGTTCAGCGCGGAAAAATAAGTGGTCGGAGTCGTGCCGACGGTGAAGAAGCGTCCGCTCACGTAGAGGTGGTCGCCGCGCAGCAGCAGCTGGTTGATACGCTCGTCGAAATCCGGGGCGGCGAATGACGTGTCAAGCGCACCGGTGAACACATTGATTTTCGCGATGCTGCGTGTCCTTGTGCCGTCGACAAGGTTGAAGGACCCGGCAATCCATACATTCTGGCCGTCGCCGACCGCGAGAACGTCCGTGATCTCCCCGTTAACCGCAACGTTCAGCGGCGTGATCTCGGCCGGTGTTGTTTTTTGAAAAGCGAAGATGTTGGTGCGGGCGATCTGGGTTTCATCGGCAGCGGTGCAGACGGTGCAGAAGTTACCGCCAGCGACCACCAGTCGTCCCGTTTCAGCGAACCCTGATACGTAGCCGTCGAGCACATGCGGCGTCCAGCGGGCGGCATCGGCGCTGACCACCGTCGCCTGGTTTCCCCGCTGCACCGCACCCGCTGGCGTAGCCGGGATTAGAAATGGCCAGGATAAGCGCGAAGACCGCCATGAGTCGTTCCCGCAGAAACAGCCGGCCGCCGTCCCCGGCATCGGGGCGCGCGCAGGAATCGCGCTGGATGCATTCCCTTGTCCGCCATGACTCCACCCTCCTGCGCCACGGTGGCTTAAGTTCCCGGTAGCTTAAGTTTGTCGGAGACGGCCGGGCAGAACCGGGGCCTGCGCACGCTCACCATTGCGGCCTTGCCAACAGTGCCCGGGACGCGCACAATAAACGTGACCGGTCTTCGCCGCCTGGAAATCGACGGAGTCAATCATCGGCCACCGCACCAGAGGTCCTGAGCAGGAGGTTCCGCCGGGAATTTCGCATGTCGAGCGCTCCGCATCGGTTACATAGGGGCGGCGGGGAGGGGAGACCGCTGTGAATAGCATCTGGTTGTCATGCCGTGGCAGGCTGGCAGCTTATGTCTGGTGTGCAGCAGCCATGGGGTTGGTGCTGGTGACTTCTTGTGCACCTCCTTCGGCGGATTCTGCACGTCCGGTTAGTCCTCCTGCGCAAGTGTCCGCCATAGGTACGGACGCAGTGCCCAATTCAGGGATAGCCGATCCTGGCCAAGTCGTGAATCCTTCCGAGGTCGTTAATCCCCCCGGCCCGCCGGAAGCCGGAGCGCCGCCGGCAGCTGCCGTCAGCACGCTTGCATGGGTTCCGCCAGGTCCAGCGAATCCGGCAGATCCAGCACCGGATGGCTGGTACTCCCTCATGGTGGACCGCAGGTGCGCCGAGATGGCGCCCAATGATCCGCTGGCGCACGCCGCCCAGTCACTGTGCAGCGCCGTCGATCCGCAGACATCTTCCGTGGCCGCTTCGTCCGCGTGGGCACAGGTTGCGGCAAGCTTCCACGATGCGCAGCCGCCCGCGTCGAACAGGTGTTTGGAGACGGCCGCCTATACTGTTGTCTCCAATCTATTGGCCTACCATGCGGCGCACCCCGACAGCCCGGTGCTGCCCACCGCGGGGGCGGGGACGGCATGCCAGCCCCAGCTAGCCGGAATCAATCCTGCAACGGATGTCTTAACGGGGACCGAGATGCGGCTGCTGGGCCGCTTTGTAGAGGTTTCCGCGGTGCTGGTGGACGGGATAAATGTCCAGGTCCGGAAGGTATCGGAAAACAGGTTTGTATTCATGGCCCCGCCGGCGCATGCCGGCCCGGCGACGGTTCGGGTCTTGGGCCCCGGCGGAGTGATCATCGCGGGGAGCGCCCAGTTCGCCTACTTGGTGCCGACGTCCGCGGCGCTGGTGCCGACGTCCGTCCCGGAGGTGACGGCGACCGCCACGGACATGCCCACGTCGCCGGACCCGCAGAAACCGGATCCTGCCACGACGCCTCCGGACCCGGCGTCGCAGGATGCGACACAACCGCCCGCGGCGCCAGCGGACGCGCCGCAGGATGCGACGCAGCCGCCAGCCGCCCCGCCCGCGGCACCGCCCGCCGCGCAGCAGGGCGAGGCACAGCCGCCCGCCGCACAGCAGGGCGCAGCCCCGCAGGGCGCAGCCCCGCAGAACAGAGCCCCGTAGGGGCCTCGGCTTCGTCGGCGTCAGCTCAGCATTCGACGACTCAGCATTCGACGACGTTGACCGCGAGGCCCCCCATCGCCGTTTCCTTGTACTTGCTGCTCATGTCCTTGCCCGTTTCGCGCATCGTCACAATGACTTCGTCCAGCGAGACCCGGTGCTGCCCGTCCCCCCACATCGCCATCTTTGCGGCGTTGATGGCTTTCGCGGCCGCAATGGCATTGCGTTCAATGCAAGGCACCTGCACCAGGCCGCCGATCGGATCGCAGGTGAGGCCGAGGTTGTGCTCCATCGCGATTTCCGCCGCATTTTCCACCTGTTCGGGAGTCCCGCCCATGATCTCGGCCAAGGCGCCGGCGGCCATGGAGGACGCCGACCCGACCTCGCCCTGGCAACCAACCTCGGCACCGGAAATCGAGGCTTGTTCCTTGTACAGCACCCCGATGGCGGCTGCGGTGAGCAGGAACCGGACGACGACGTCGTCCCTGGCTTCGGGTGCTGCGTCACGCATGCCGGTGGTGTAGTGGGTGGCATAGAACATGACCGCCGGGATGATTCCGGCCGCTCCGTTGGTGGGTGCGGTGACGACACGCCCGCCGGAGGCGTTTTCCTCGTTCACCGCCAGGGCCACCAGATTTACCCATTCCTGCCAGTACTTCGGATCCCGGTCCGTGTCTTCGAGCCGCAGCCGGGCATGCCAGCCCGGCGCCCGACGGCGTACCTTGAGGCCGCCGGGGAGCAGCCCGGTGCGCTGCAGACTGGAATTCTTCGAATCTTCCATGACGTCGCGGATGTGCAGCAGACCGCTCCGGACTTCCGCCTCGGAGCGGCTGACCATTTCGTTGGCCAGCATGACGGAGCTGATATCCAGCCCCGACGCGGCGCAGTGCCCCAGCAGACCGACGGCCGTGCGGAACGGGTACGGCAACTGCTGCTTGGAGGTTTCCAGCTCCGTCGCTGCCGCTTCCTCCTCGCCCTCGCGGACGATGAAACCGCCGCCGACGGAGAAGAACGTCGCCTCATGCAGGACGTCACCGGATGAGTCCGTGACCTGGAACTTCATCCCATTGGTATGCCGCGCCAGCACCGTCAGCGGATGCAGGATCATGTCCTCCACCCGGTAGCTGATGGTCCTGGCACCGCCGAGGTCCAGCTCGCCGCGGTCCGCAAAGAATGCCAGCCGGTCCTGGACTTCCTCCGGCAGGATGAGCTCAGGCTCCCGCCCTTCCAAACCCAGCAGCACCGCCGTCATCGTGCCGTGCCCCTTGCCCGTGGCTGCGAGGGAACCGTACAGGTCCACCCGCAGCCCTGCTACGGCATCAAGGATGCCGCGGGATTGAAGCTCGGCGGCGAATACCGCGGCGGCACGCATCGGGCCTACGGTGTGCGAGCTGGAAGGCCCGATGCCGACCGAGAAGAGGTCGAAGACTCCTACTGCCATGACTGGTCCTTTTCCGGAACTAGGGTGTTCAAAACTACGGTGTTCAAACGTGGATGGTTGTCTACGTGGATTGTTCTCTCCGGGTTATTTGATCCGCTGGTAAAACGGCAGTTCGACGATCGTGAACGGTTCCGGCTTGCCGCGCAGATCCACGCTCAGCTTGGTCCCCGCTTCGGAATGTTCGACGTCGACATAGGCCAGCGCCACCGGGTACCCGAGCGTCGGGCTGGGCGCCCCGGACGTCACCTCGCCGATGACCTTGCCGTCCAGCGTGACCGGATAGTGCGAGCGGCCGGCGCGCCGGCCCGTTCCCTGCAGGCCCACCAGCCTGCGGCCCGTGGTCTTGCCGGCGCCACTGGCCTTTTTGGCTTCCAAGGCGGTCCGGCCGACGAAGTCACCGGGCTTGGACAGCGCGACAATGGGTCCCAGACCGGCGGAGTACGGGTCGATGTCCAGGCTCAGTTCGTTGCCGTAGAGCGGCATGCCGGCCTCCAGCCGGAGCGAGTCGCGGCAGGCCAGACCGGCCGGAACCAGCTTTTCCCCGCCGGCCGCCAGCAGCGCGGTCCACAGCGCGACTGCCTTGTTGTTGGGGATGTACAGCTCGAAACCGTCCTCGCCGGTGTAGCCGGTGCGGGCCAGCAGCACCTCCATCGCCTCGCCGCCGGCCCGCACCGAAATGCCCGTGCTGGCATAGTACTTCAGGCTGTGCACCGCGTCGGCGTCGGCGCTGGGCACCAGCGTCAGCAGGACCGCCTCGGCGTCCGGCCCCTGGATGGCGATCAGCGAGGTGGCGGCGGACCGGTCGTCGACGACGACGTCGAATCCCGCGGCCCGCTGCGCCAACGCCTCTGCCACCACTACGGCATTGCCGGCATTGGGCACCACCAGATACTTTTCCGCCGAGAGACGGTAACTGATCAGGTCATCAATGATCCCGCCCTCGTCATCGCAGATCAGCGAATACTTGGCCTTGCCATCAACGACGGCGGAGAGCTTTCCGACCAGTGCATAGTCCAGGAACGCAGCCGCACCCGGTCCGCTCACCCAGACCTCACCCATGTGGGACAGGTCAAAGAGACCCGCGGTGCGCCGCACCGCATGGTGCTCGGCAAGTTCGCTGCTGTACTTCAACGGCATCTGCCAGCCGCCGAAGTCGGTAAAGGAGGCGCCCAGCTTCTCATGTTCGGCATACAGGGCCGTGTATTGGGATTTCGTGGTTGTTGCCATGATCGTCACCGTTCTTTCTGTGGATGGCGTTGAGTTAATCGGCGGAGTGTTAACTGGCGCTGAGTTGGCTGGCACCGGGTTAGCTGGCGGAGTCGGCGAAGCTGTCCTCGAAGGCTTCGGGGGGAGGGCAGGAGCAGATGAGGTTACGGTCGCCGTTGGCACCGTCGATCCGGCCCACCGGCGGGAAGTACTTGTCGGTCCGGAGCGAGGACAGCGGGAACGCCGCCTGCTCACGGCTGTAGGGCCGGTCCCAGCTGCTGGTCACGACGGCAGCCGCGGTGTGCGGAGCCCGTCGCAGCGGGCTTTCCTCGGCGCTGAAGTCGCCGTTTGCCACCTGGTCGATCTCGCCCTTCACGGCGATCATCGCATCAATGAATCTGTCCATTTCGCCCAGATCCTCGGACTCGGTCGGTTCCACCATCAACGTCCCGGCCACGGGGAATGACAGCGTGGGCGCGTGGAAACCGTAGTCGATCAGGCGTTTCGCCACATCCTCCGCGCTGACACCCGTCCGGGCGGTCAGCTCGCGCAGGTCCAGGATGCATTCGTGCGCAACCAGACCGCCGCTGCCGGTGTAGAGAATGGGGAAATGCTCGTCGAGCCGGGTCGCGACATAATTGGCCGCCAGCAGCGCGGACTTGGTGGCCTCGGTCAGGCCGTCCCCGCCCATCAGCTTCACGTAGGCCCAGGAAATCGGGAGCACGCCCGCGGAACCGAAGCGCGAGGCCGAAATCGGCACGCCAGAACGGGTCGATTCCGTCCCGCCGGCGCCGGCCTGCGCCACCGCATCACCGGGCATGAACGGCGCCAGATGCGCCTTGGCCGCGACCGGTCCGACGCCGGGGCCGCCGCCGCCGTGCGGGATGCAGAAGGTCTTGTGCAAGTTAAGGTGCGAAACATCGCCACCGAACAGGCCGGGCTTGGCCAGCCCGACCAGCGCATTGAGGTTGGCGCCGTCGATGTAGACCTGGCCGCCCGCCGCGTGGACGGAATCGCAGACCAGCCGGACGTCGTCGTCGTACACCCCGTGCGTGGACGGATAGGTGATCATGATCGCGGCCAGCCTGTCGCCACTGGACTCGATCTTCGCCTGCAGGTCCGCGTGGTCGATACTGCCGTCGGCCGCGGTGGACACTACCACAACCTTCATCCCGGCCAGCACCGCGGAGGCGGCGTTGGTGCCGTGCGCGGAGGCGGGAATGAGGCAGATGGTGCGCTGCTGGTCGCCGCGGGACAGGTGGTAGCCGCGGATGGCGAGCAGGCCTGCCAGCTCGCCCTGGGAGCCGGCGTTCGGCTGGATGGAGACCTGGTCATAGCCGGTGATTTCCGCCAGCGACTGCTCCAGATCGCCGATCAGTTCCCGCCAGCCCTCGGTCTGCGAATCCGGCGCGAACGGATGGATCGAGGCGAATTCCGGCCAGGAAATGGATTCCATTTCCACCGTCGCGTTGAGCTTCATGGTGCACGAGCCCAACGGGATCATGGTGCGGTCCAGCGCCAGGTCCCGGTCGCTGAGACGGCGCATGTAGCGCAGCAGCTGGGTTTCGGAACGGTGGCTGTGGAAGACCGGGTGGGTCAGGTAGCCGGAGGTACGGACGACGGCGGCGGGCAGCTCGAAGCCGGTGGCCCCCTGCGCGAGCCGCTCACCGGCGCCTCGCACCATTTCCGCCGCGTTGTGCACGCCGAAGGCCTCGGCCACGCCGATCAGGTCCTCCTCGGTGGTGGTCTCGGCACAGGAGATGCCCACCAGATCCGCATCGACGCGGCGCAGATTGATGCCGCGGGCCTCGGCTGCGGCAACAACGGCGGCCGCCGCGCCCTTAGTGTCAACCAGCACGGTGTCAAAGAAGCTGTCGTGGACCACGGCAGCAGAAATGCTGGCGCCCGCACTGGTGAGAACGGCGGCCAGTACACGGGCGTGCCCGTGGGTCTGTTCGGCGATCGCCTTCAGTCCGTCCGGGCCGTGGTAGACCGCGTACATGCTCGCCACGATGGCCAGCAGGGCCTGCGCCGTGCAGATGTTCGAGGTGGCCTTTTCGCGCCGGATGTGCTGCTCGCGGGTCTGCAGCGCCAGGCGGTAGGCCGGCAGGCCGGCGTCGTCCTTGGATACACCGACGAGCCGACCGGGCAACGAGCGCTCCAGCCCGTGGCGCACGGCCATGAACGCCGCGTGCGGTCCACCGTAGAACAGCGGCACGCCAAAGCGCTGGGCCGAGCCGACTGCGATATCGGCACCCTGCTCCCCCGGCGCAACAATCAGGGTCAGGGCCAGCAGGTCCGCGGCGACCGTCACCATGGCGCCGCGTTCCTTCGCGGCGGCGATCACCGGAGCGTGGTCGAAGACGCGGCCGGAGACGCCGGGCTGCTGCAGCACGATGCCGTTGATGGTCCCCTCGGGCAGGCCGGCGGACAGGTCTGCCACCTCAACCTCGAAGCCAAGGGCCTCGGCGCGGCCGGCGACAATGGCCAGCGTCTGCGGCAGCAGATCCGCGTCTAGCACGGTCTTGCCCTGGCCGGCGCCGGGGGCCTTGTTTGCCCTGCGCATCAGCAGGACGGCCTCGGCGACCGCCGTGGCCTCATCGAGCAGCGATGCATTGGCCACCGGCAGCGCGGTGAGGTCCGCAACCATCGTCTGGAAATTCAGCAGCGCTTCCAGCCGGCCCTGCGAAATTTCCGGCTGGTACGGCGTGTAGGCGGTGTACCAGGCGGGGTCTTCGAGGATATTGCGCCGGATCACGGGCGGGGTGAACGTGTCGTAGTAGCCCTGGCCGATCATCTGCACCGCGGTCTTGTTTTTGCCGGCGAGCTTGCGGAGCGCGGTCAGGGCCTCGGCCTCGGTCAGCGCCGGCTGCAGGGTAAGCGGAGCGGGCTGGCGGATGCTCGCCGGCAGCGCGGTGTCCACGAGTCCGTCGATGCTGTCGTAGCCGATGGCTTTGAGCATGGTGTCGACGTCGGACTGGCGGCGTGCGCCGATGTGCCGGTCGGCGAAATTGGTGTGCGAAGACTGCACCGGAAGCGATGGGCGAGGGCTGGAAGACTGAACCGTCATGAGGAACTCCAAGTTTGGCCGACATCGCAAAGATGCCGGAGGGGCCGGGTTCCTCCCCGCTCTGTATTGGACCTGAGAGTTTCCGCGGACACGAGTCCGCTTGCACCGTCGGTGAGTCGGGGCATTCGCCTGACTACTTTCCAGAGTTGCCTTGCCGCAGCGGTACAGGGGCCTGAGAGATTCCTGGGGAGGATTTGCTCCTACGGCGCCTGCGCGGTGTTGCACCGGCAGGACTCTCCCGCCGCGGTTCAGAGGCTGTGAAATTATAGGTGATTCGGCTCACCAGCTTACCCCTGTTGGCACGTCCGGCCAAAGCGGTACGCGTTTGACATTATCTCGTGACAGACAACACACTGAAAACCTAGGCAGCCGCGGCCAAAGCGGCAACATCAACTCCGGGGCAAGCACCCGACCGCCGCCTTTTTCGCGCGCTTTATCCATCTTTAGAGAGAAGTTCCATGTCTGAAAGAACGACGGTTCAACCGCCGATCCGCACCCCTGACCGGGCCGCGGAAGGCCCGCACCTGACCCGATCCTTGTCCAACCGGCACATCCAGCTGATAGCCATTGGCGGCGCCATCGGCACCGGCCTGTTCATGGGCTCGGGCAAGACGATCAGCCTCGCCGGCCCCTCGGTCATTTTCGTGTACATGATCATCGGCTTCATGCTCTTCTTTGTGATGCGGGCGATGGGGGAACTGCTGCTCTCCAACCTCAAATACAAATCCTTCAGCGACTTCGCCGCGGACCTGCTCGGACCCTGGGCCGGATTCTTCACCGGCTGGACCTACTGGTTCTGCTGGATCGTCACCGGGATTGCGGACATCATCGCCATCTCCGGCTACGTCCGCTTCTGGTGGTCCGGACTCCCGCTGTGGATTCCTGCGCTGGCCGCCATCGCGGTGCTGCTGGGACTGAACCTGCCGACGGTCAAGGCCTTCGGGGAGACCGAATTCTGGTTTGCCCTGGTCAAAATCGTCGCGATCGTCACACTTATCGTCGTCGGCCTGGTCATGGTCTTCACCGCCTTCCATGCACCCAACGGCGCGCAGGCAAGTTTCGCCAATCTGTACAACGACGGCGGCCTCTTCCCGACCGGACCGATGGGCTTCGTGGCCGGTTTCCAGATCGCCGTCTTCGCCTTCGTGGGCATTGAACTTGTCGGGACCACCGCGGCGGAGGCCAAGGATCCGGAAAAGAACCTGCCCAAGGCCATCAACTCCATCCCCGTCCGCGTGATGCTCTTTTACGTGGTGGCCCTGATCGTCATCATTTCGGTGACCCCGTGGCGCGAAATCACCGCCGAAAAGAGTCCCTTCGTGACGATGTTCAGCCTGGCCGGGCTGCTGATCGCCGCCGGGATGATCAACTTTGTGGTGCTGACCAGCGCCGCATCGTCGGCGAACTCGGGCATTTACTCGACCTCGCGGATGGTCTTCGGGCTGGCCCAGGAAGGCAACGCGCCGCGGAAGTTCGGCAAACTCACCCGCAACCACGTGCCGGCCAACGCACTGTTCTTCTCCTGCATGTTCCTGCTCGCCGCCGTCGTGCTGCTCTACGCAGGGTCGTCCATCATTGAGGCCTTCACCGTGGTCACCACCATCTCGGCGCTGCTCTTCATGTTCGTCTGGACCATCATCCTGGTCAGCTACCTCGTCTACCGCAAACGGCGCCCCCAGCTGCACGCGGCGTCGAAATTCAAGATGCCCGGTGGCGTGGTCATGTGCTACGTGGTGCTGGCGTTCTTCGTCTTCCTGCTCTGGGCCCTGACGCAGAAGCAGGACACGCTGCAGGCGCTGCTGGTGACGCCGATCTGGTTTGCGCTGCTCGGGATCGCCTGGGCCCTGGTCCGCCGCCGGCCCGGGCACAAGGCCCGCTATGCGCTCTTCCAGCTGGAGCTGCAGTCGGACAAGGACGCCCTCGCAGACGCCCAGGCGCCCGGCGGGAACTGAGCTACGTCCACCGCCCCAACCGGTCGGCATTTGTGGCTCCAAAGGGGGCTTATTGGAGCCACAAATGCTGGATAGTTGGGTTCTTGGCGCTCGTTAGGACGCAGGGTTTTCCTAGGACGCAATGTTTCCTAGGCAGTGTTTTCCTTGCTGCGTAGCCAGCTCTCGATTTCCTCCAGGCTGCGGCCCTTCGTTTCGGGCACCAGCTTGACGGCGAAGAGCCAGCCCAGCGCACAGACCACCGCGTACAGCCAGAACACCGGCGACCTCCCCAAGCTGTTGAACAGGGAAAGGAACGTCAGTGAAACAACGAAGTTCATCCCCCAGTTGCACAGCAAGGTGGCGCTCATCGCCGAGCCTCGGATGCTCAGCGGGTACAGCTCCGATGGCAGGACAAAGACGACAACGCCGACGCTCACCGCGAAAGCGGCGATGTAGACGGCCACACAGATGATGGCGATCCAGCCCGCGGAGGCCGGCAGCGGATTCGGCAGCAGGACCAGCCCCAGAACCAGCAGGCTCACCGTCATGATCGCAAATCCGATCATCAGCAGCATACGGCGGCCCGCCCGGTCCACCAGCGACATGCCCACCAGCGTCATCACCACGTTGACGGCTCCCACTCCGGCGGTCGCCAGAATGGCCGCTGCAGGCCCCAACCCGGTGGCATTAAAGATCGTGGGGGCATAGTAGATAACGGTGTTGATGCCGCTGGCCTGGCCGATCACCGAGACCCCGACCCCCGCGATCAGCGCCGGGCGCACCCACGGTTTGGCCAGATCCCGCAGCGTGGACTTATGCTGTTCTGCGGATTTGGTCCGCTGGATATCCGCCAGCTCCACGGCCGCAATACGGGGTCCGCGCAGCCTCAGCAAAACCGACTTGGCCTCCTCTATTCGGCCCTTTTCCACGAGCCAGCGCGGCGTTTCCGGCAGGAACAGCATCCCGATGCCTAACGCGGCCGACGGAATCAGTGCCAGTCCAAACATCCAGCGCCAGCCGCCGTCGTACGCGAAGGCTGCATTGGTCAGGTAGGCAACCAGGATGCCGATGGTGATCATCAGCTGGTTGAAGGAGACCAGCTTGCCGCGCGTGGCCGGCGGTGCGGCCTCGGCAATAAAGAGCGGCACCAGGACGGAGGCCGCACCCACGGCGATGCCGAGGATGACGCGGGCGGTGATCAGCGTCCCGACATTCGGAGCTGACGCGGCCAGGACGGCACCGATCGCAAAGATGGTGGCCGCGCCGGTGATGGACAGACGCCTACCGAATCTGTCTGCCAACGGCCCGCAGCCGATGGCGCCGGCCATTGCTCCGATCAGCAGCGAACTCACCACGACGCCCTCGGAGAGTGGATCCAAGTGGAATTCGTCGCCGATGAACAGCAGCGCACCGGAGATGACACCCGTGTCGTAGCCGAAGAGAAGCCCGCCCAAGGCGGCAATGATGCTGATAGCGTAGACCAGCCCGCGCGAGCCTGCCTTGCCTGCGGATTGTTGATGGGCTTGTTGCCTGATCACTTAAAACTCGATCCCTCGATGCTGTTCAGGTGTTCGCTTTTCACTCTATCCCCGGGCGCCACATCGTCGCGAGAGATCTGACACCGGCCGGATCCACCGTCTCTGTCCGAAACTGTCGGTGCCGGCGGTTAAGCTCGATACCGTGATCACAGGCGAAATAAAATCTCCGGTAGACTAAGGTCTGGAATGCGTTCTGGACCGGCGGCATCTCCAACCCCCTCGAAGTCATCGAGCAAATCACCTATCTGCTCTTCCTCAAACGCCTGGACGAGAACCAGACCCGGGCGGAGCGTCTGGCCAGCCGCACCGGTCAGCCGATCGCGAACCCCGTTTTCCCCGCGGGCGTCGACAGCAGGGGCCGCTCCTACCAGGACTTCCGCTGGAGCAAATTCAAGAACTTTTCCCGCGACGAGATGTACACCGTGTTCAGCGAGCACATCTTCCCGTTCCTGCGCACCGGTCTCACCCAGCGGGCCGACGGCGAGGAATCCAACTACGCCCAGCACATGAAGGACGCCCGCTTCACGATTCCCAATGCGGGTCTGCTGGAAAAGGTCGTGGACATCATCGACGAAATACCGATGGATGAGCGCGACACCAAGGGCGACCTCTACGAGTAAATGCTCTCCAAGATCGCGACCGCGGGCACTAACGGCCAGTTCCGCACGCCCCGCAACCGCTTGAAGCCATCTGCGACCCGGCCGCCGGGACCTGCGGCTTCCTGGTCCAATCCGGCGAATACCTCCGCGACCACAACCCCGGCCTGCTGACCAACCCGGCGCAGAGCAAATTTTTCCATCACGTCCAGTTCCACGGCTACGACTTTGCTCGGAAACGGGACCGGACGCATCCGGCCCGAGCTGGCGGCCCGGCACGAGGAACTGGCCGGCAACGGCCAACCCAACACCGTGCTCAGCTGGCTGAATAAGAACAAGACGTCCACGATCCTGGTCGAGCTCGCCGCCGGAGACCGGCCGCTGACCCACGCCGCCCTCGACAGGCTGCCTGCCAGCAAACCCATCGAGCATCTGCGCAGCGTTCTGGTCGCAACCGGCGCATTGCCGACGCGCGATGAACAGATGGTGCGCCTGGAGCGCTGGATCACCGCCGCCATCGCCGAACGCGAGGACACGGACCAGCAGCACCTGCTGCGCCGTTACGCGCTCTGGCATCCGTCAGTAAGAAGGCAAGCTACCGTGACAGGGCAGGACATTTTTGTTCGCTGGGCCAACCACCAAAAGCTGGCAAGCCTTGATCTCGCCGCTATCAAGTGGGCCGGCCCGACGCGCACCATGGACACGGAGGACCGATGGACCCAAACCCGCTAGCTGCTCCATGATGACACCATCAATGCCGCCGACTGTGTCGCTGCGTTGCTCGTACTTCTCTGCGCCCAAGGCCCAGCCAGGATCAGCCGGCTGACCCTTGAGCACAGCGAGACCACCGGGGACGAAGTCAGGGTACGGCTCGGCCGGGAGCCCACCGTCCTGCCCCAGCCACTGGACACCCTGGTTCTCGAACTCATCGCGCCCCGCTGAGGCCACGCCGTACTCGGAGACCAGGGAACCTCATCCTGGCTGTTCCCCGGCGGACAACCCGGCCGCCCAATCAGCGCCTTCCAAATGACGGCGCGCATACGCAAACTCGGAATCAAACCCGGCCAGGCCCGCTCACCGCGCTCTTCCAACTCGCCACCGAGCTCCCGGCGGCCCAGCTCGCCCGGCTCATGGGCATCCACATAAGCGTCGCCGCCACCTGGCAACGAGCCAGCAGTGGAAACTGGGCCGGCTACGCCGCCGACTTCAGCCGTCGCCAACCCACCTCCGCAGCTGTCGATGGTACCGCTCCAAAGGATCCCAGATAGCGACATTCCGAGAGTTCCAATAGCCGACTCCGCCAGTACACCCTGAGTATAGGTCGCTGCGCTGAAGACTGAACTCTGCAGTCTGGGTGTGACCGAGCTTGGTGGCCAAGCCGGAGAATCAGCCTCCGGATTGGGAACTGATGTACCGTTCGGCATCGTCACTCGTCCGCAGATTGTCCCCTGCTTGCGGATGGTCGCCAGAGGGACTGCTGGGCGAGAGTCCGAGGGCGTGGACTGAACCTATTCTTCAGGAGAGGATCGTGGCGCTTCTCGCCGGGCGGCTCGCAACCGAGGAGCCGCACGTATGCGACTCCGTGCGAGAGCCAGTTTCAACGACGTTGTATCGTGCTTCTCGCGCGCTTAGATGGTGATGCATCGATCCCGTCGCTGGTCCTTTCGTGGCTCTGAATCGGGTCACTGATCGCATCCGCTGATAAGTATCGACCAGAAAGCGTTTCCTCGTTTCAATTCGTACACCACTCCTTCTCCAACGAGGAGTAGCATGCATGAATGTATTCGAAACCATCCGTAGAATATGTGCACACAGTTGGGACGGTACTCATGAGCTATCGACAAAAGGCGAAGACAGCCGCCGAAACAGTATTTCACGCACGAAAGCCAAATCCGACGGATGATGTAAAGCTATTTTCACTGCTTACAGACTCCCGAAAGTGGGTTCATCGAAGAGTCGACGCTTTGCGTCTCAGTACAGACGGGTTAACCCGCCGCTACGTCTCCCTGGATTTCACCATCCCCAAGGAAAGCATGATTGTCCTATCCGACGACCAAGTTGTAGTGCCCATTGGACTTATAGGCAAAAATTCGCTTCGACGTCTAGATATTAAGGACGCAACGGGGCGATCTCTCAGTATTCTTGAAACGTCGCACAACGCGGGATATGCCGTCAGATTCTTGCAGGCCATGGTACCCGCTCGGATAGTTGCGTCCAGCAATTTATTTACAGAAATATCTGATTTGATTGACCAGCTCGTGACCTAGGAGGGTGATCGTGAAGATGTTGAGCAGATAATGGCCTCCCTGAGGAAAGCTCTAGGAGACTCCAATGCTGACGTTGAAATCTCCGACGATGAAAAGGCGGAACAAGAGCTTTTCTTAGGAATCTCACATCAGTTCGGGGAACATTTCCTCTTAATGGTCGTTCTTGATAAAGCAGTAATTGGATGCCGCTCGTTGATTAAATATTCCCTCGATCAAGACTCGCCCCACGAATCAAGATTCCCAAGCCAGAGAGTCGAATTTGGTTTCAACGTTGCAGATTTTGGTTTTGCCGCCAGCCAACACATTGAGGTTGAAGTCCCTAAGGGCCTCGTTATCAGGAAAACACTTATCATCGACCAGTCGGATCCGGGACTGGAGGAAATACCCGCTGGCCTCTGGGACAGCGATGAACCAAGCCGCCCGAGAACAGTCGCACACGTAAGTTTAAATCCTCAGTCGAGAATTGCCCGAGCCCTGGTGCAAGTCACTGCCACTGCGGCGAGACAAGATCTATATTGGTTTTCAATAAATAGTCTTATCCTCACCAGCCTGGTTGTTGCTTCCGCTTGGGCCGTTCGTTTGGGGTGGGTGTCTCCGTTCTCAACACCGCCGACTATCCCGTCAGCTTCGGTTTCTTTACTGCTATTGGGGCCAGCATTGCTGTTGTCGTGGTTCAGTAGATCTCCTGAACATCCGCTTGTCGCCAGGCGTTTAGGGCCACTCCGGAGGTCCATGCTCATCAATTCGGCTGTTCTAGTCATTTTCGCGGTGGTCGCGGCAGTCAAGGTGACCCCCCTTATGTGGAATGTTATGTGGATTGCAGCGACTGGACTCCAGGCAGTTTCGGCGCTATATTTGTTGTTCTTTCTGCTCGACGCACGCGCCTGGCCGTTCAGAGTCGCGGACTTCGTCCGTCGAGCGTGGAATTCCATCCGATGAGTGCGCAAAGCGAGTAGGATCCGGAACATGAGAGTCAATAGGTCGGACGCAGAAGTGGCTCGGCAGGACAAAGCAGTTGGCGTCAAAAAGAAGACCGCAACGCAGAAGAAGCCGCCGTCAAAGGTCGACTTCTGGGTTCACTCGGGGGCCGGGTCACTGGTGAGTTCAGACTCCAAGGGAGAGTTTGATCGACGTGAAGCGGCCTTCGTACGAATCGTAGACCGCGTCGTTTCTGAAAGGCATAACGGTTGACTTGCCCCGCTACGGCAAGTTGGGCATGAGCGAAGGCGCACCCACGAACTGTGACGACCTTACGGGACTCGCCCATGTTCGAGAGCCTCATGGAAGCAGTGAGGGTCCGCCAAGCCGATTCCGGACAGGTCCGCACCCGCCCGGAACGGGCCATGGCCGACAAGGCCTACTCCTCCAAAGCCATCCGTCAGTACCTGCGGGACCACGGCATCCAGTGCGTCATTCCTGAAAAGGAAGACCAGATAGCCAACCGGAAACGCAAGGGATCCGCCGGTGGCCGGCCCGTGCGCTACGACAAGGAAGCCTACAAACGCCGCAATGAAAGTGGACCGCTGCTTCAACACCATGAAGCAATGGCGATCCCTGGCCACCCGCTACGACAAGCTGGCCCTCACCTACCGCTCGCAGACTGCTGTCCTGCAAGCAGTTTTCATCTGGAGCGCCGCATTAGGAGACACGCCCTAGCTGACCCCTAAGGGTCCGCGACGAATTAGTGGTGGTGCGTTACGGCGTGTCGGTGGGTGCGAGCGTATAGTTCCATTCGCCGTGGAATTGATGTCGCGTGAGGGGT
>CAJDTL010000002.1_pt1 | contig 138045 bp, 129 predicted proteins | sample 7389871 | NCBI WGS metagenome assembly CAJDTL01 (sample SAMEA7055650, study PRJEB34461) | soil metagenome | biome: terrestrial ecosystem; feature: Peninsula; material: soil | place: Antarctica | collected 2016 | reverse complement strand
CCTTGCCTGCCGCGCCGGACGCGTTCGTTTGGCTGCGTCTCTATCGGGCACAATTATCGGACCTGGTTCCGCTGGGCAGGGACGAACCGCTGTGGTGGACGTTGCGGCGTCCGTTCCGGGCCCTGACCTATGATGCGGCACGGGCAATGTTCGATCGGGCGAATGCATCGCTGGGCACGGAATGGTCGCTGCACGACCTTCGCCACACGGCCGCTTACCGGATGGCTCAGGATCCGAAGATGCCGTTGACCGACGTGCAATGGGTCCTGGGGCATGCATTTTTATCGACCACGCAGCGCTATTTGGCCCGAAAGCCTGCAGATCCTCTTCGGAGGCAACCAGCCATGACGGGCAGCGAGCAACTGCTTGCCCCGCCGGTGGCCAGTGGTGCGGCGGCGGGCCACGCGGTGGCGCAAACCGGGGCGCAGCTGGTGGCGGCGTTCCCCGCCCGCGGGGTTGACCCGTCGTGGCCTTGGACCTGTGATGATCGTTCCGCCGTGCTGGCCCGCGTGCTCTCGGCACCGTTCAGCTTGGAGAATCCGAACAGCCAGCGGATCCGCCGGACGGGAGTGTTGGCGGTGCTGGGCTGGTTATCGGATTTTCCGGGCGGGAACTGGCAGCAACGGTGGCAGGCCAGCGGTGCGGAGGCAGCGCCGGACTGGAGGGACTTGTTCATCGGCGAAGCCGCCGGCCGGTCGCGGAACGCCCCTGGCGAGCCGGCACCCCACCTGAACATTGGCCTGATGGTGCTGATCTGCGCTGATGTGATCCGTCCGGGCCTGGACTGGCTGTTGCGTTTCTCCCCGGTCCGTAGGGGTTTGGCCACCGAGATGGCCCGCACCCGCGACAGCCAGGCGTTCACCGTCCTGAACCAGGCCTGCACCGAAGCACACGTGGGATCGCAAACCAGCCAACAGGCCCTGACCCGGATAGCGGTCATCATGGCCGCCAAGGGAGGACCGGTCTCTGCGGTGAGGGTCGGAGACTGCGTTGAGCTGCTCGCGACCGTCACCAATATCGGTATCGGTACTCGCTTGCAGACAAATGCGCGCAGCCCGCTGTTCTATCAACTGCTGCGCCGGCATGTCTGGGGCGAGGATGCGCCCGCCGCCATTGAAATGTTCTCCGGCCACGGGCAACCGACGTGTGAGCAGCTGATCGACCGCTACAACATCAAGTGCCGGCCGGTGAGGGCCGTGCTCGTGGATTACCTGCGGGAACGCCAGATGGCGATGGACTTCTCCTCCTTGCAGCGCACCGCCTACCTGTTGGGCAAATTGTTCTGGGCCGACCTGGAAGCCCACCAGCCGGGGACCGATTCACTGAAGTTCTCCCGCGAGGTTGCTGCCGCATGGAAAAAACGGGTCATGACCCGCGCCCGCACCACCACCTTGTCGAGCGGTGAGAAGATCCACAGGACATCGGCACGGCTGGATGGGCGCAGCGTCTTTTCCGCCGTGCGCGCCTTCTACCTCGACCTGGCCGAATGGGCCGATGACGACCCTGCACGCTGGGGTCCGTGGGCGGTGCGTTGCCCGGTCAGTGCCACGGATGTCTCCCACAAAAAAGACCGGTCGGCCCGTAAATCACGCACTGACCAACGTACCCGCGAACGGCTACCGGTGCTGCCGGCATTGGTCTCGTGGGTCCAGGCCGAACGGGCACTCACCAGTGATCTGCTCGCGGCCGGGACACGCACCGCTGCCGGTGAGCTGTTTACCGCTGCAGGCAAAACGCTGCGCCGCACGGCCTTGAAGACCGAAGCCACCGGCCGGGTCTGGGCCGAGGACCCCGACGGCGGACCCCGCCGCGACCTGACCTTCGAAGAGCATCGGGGCTTCTGGACGTGGGCCATGGTCGAGGTGCTGCGCCACACGGGCATCCGCATTGAAGAACTTGGCGAGCTCTCACACCACAGCCTGATCCAGTACCGGCTCCCGGACACAGGCGAGCTGATTCCCCTGCTGCAGATCGCCCCTTCCAAGACCGACGCCGAGAGGTTGCTGGTCATCTCGCCAGAACTCGCCGACGTGCTATCCCAGATCGTCTCCCGGATCCGCGCCGGGAGACCCCACGTCCCGCAGGTGGTGTCCTACGACAAAAACGAACGCCTCTACAACCCGCCCGCCCCACTGCTGTTCCAATGGCGGCGGCGCCTGGACAACCGGGCAGTTTCGGAAACTGCGCTACGCCAATACCTGGACCATGCGTTGCAGGAACTCGGCATCAAGGACGGCGGCGGCCACCCGATGCGCTACACCTTCCACGACTTCCGCCGCATCTTCATCACCGATGCGATCATGCACGGCATGCCGCCGCACATCGCCCAGCTCGTCGCCGGACACCGCGATATCAATACCACCATGGGATACAAGGCCGTCTACCCCGAAGAAGTCATCAACGGCCACCGTGAATTCATCGCCCGCCGCCGCGCACTGCGGCCCAGCCAGGAATACCGCACCCCCACCGACGAGGAATGGGCCGAGTTCATCGGCCACTTCGAACACCGCAAGGTCGCCGTCGGTGACTGCGGCCGCTCCTACGACACACCATGCATCCACGAGCACAGCTGTCTGCGCTGCCCGCTGCTGCGGCCCGATCCCACAGCCCGACCCCGTCTGGAACAGATCCGCGACAACCTCATCGAGCGCATCGCCGAAGCCGAGTCGCACCGCTGGCTCGGAGAAGCCGAAGGCCTCAAAGTCAGTCTCGCAGGGGCACGGGCCAAACTTGCCGAAATGGATCAAATCACCGAGCGTCGAAACACGACCCAACTGGGCATGCCCACGTTTTCCCAAGCCGCCGGCCGCACCAACATCACCCACCCGGCCCAAGAGATGGCCCGTAATATGGACGATTTCCATACAATTTCTTAGTTCGGAGAAGATGTCTCGGACGCCACGTGGCTGGCTGATCTGGCGCCCCATGGTCTCGTGCGGGCGTCGATCGTGCCACCACCGCCGATCCGCGAACTGCGTGAGCTGACCCGGGCACGGACGGTCATTAAGGCCGAGCGCTCCCGTGAAGTGCAGCGCTTGGAGAAGCTCCTGGAGGATACGGGCATCAAGCTTTCCGCGGTGGCCTCGGACATCGTCGGCGTCTCGGGCCGGGCCATGCTCGAAGCCCTCATCGCCGGCCAGCGGGACCCGACCGTGCTGGCGGACCTGGCCAAACGCAAGATGCGGGTGAAGATCCCGCAGCTGACCGAGGCATTGGTGGGCCGGTTCACCGACCACCACCGGTTCATGGTGCGGTTGTTCCTGGACCGGATCGATGGCCATAGCGCCGACATTGCCCGGCTCACGGTCCGTATCGAGGAGGCGTTGGCACCCTTTGCCCTGGTCCGGGAACTGCTGGGCAGCATCCCCGGCGTCAGCACCGGGGTTGCCGATGTCTTCATTGCCGAAACCGGCGCCGACATGTCCGTCTTCCCCACCGCAGCCCAGCTCGCCTCCTGGGCCGGCACGACACCGGGATCCCACGAGTCCGCCGGGCACTCCAAGTCCACCAAAACCCGCCCCGGGGATTCCTACCTCAAAGGCGCCATGGGCATTGCCGCCATGTCCGCGGCGAAGTCCAAAAACACGTACCTCTCCGCCAAATACAAGCGCATTGCCTCCCGACGAGGCCGGATCAAGGCCATCGTCGCGCTCGAACACTCCATGCTCACAGCGGCCTGGCACAGGCTCACCACCGGAGAGCTCTACCGCGACCTAGGCGCCGACTACTTCACCCGGCGTGACCCGGCCAAGGCCCGGGCCCGTGCCATCGGCCAACTTGAAGCCCTCGGCTACCACGTCTCCATCACCGAAGCCGCCCCCACCGACCACACCGAAACGCACCCAACAACCACCCCACCACGCCCACTCACCTAATTTTCGTGTCAGAGCCATTTGAAGCAGGCCAGGCTAAGTCCGAGTCGCCCCTCGACCCAGCGCTGCTCGCCGCGAGTCGACACGGTGACGGAGTGCCACAAACCCAGGCATTGACCTTGGCGGTCAGCAAAAGACGTCACTGCGACAGTCTAGGAAGCCAGCGGACCGAGAGATCTGGCGGGGCTTGTGTGCCAATCGGTGAACTCCTGCGCCGCAGTCGTCGGCGAAAATATGGGTTCCTGTTAGGGACGCGCCGGGTCACAGCCTCATGGTCGTTTCCTGCGGAGGCCGACCGCCTGCCTACTCCGGGAAGTCTCAAGCCGGTAGCGAAAGCGATGAGTGCGTTCTCGGGAAAATGACGAGCAAGATGTGAGGAAAATTTTGCCGAAAAAGGTGAGTACGAAAGATGGGTTGAGTCGATTTTGTCCGTTTCGGGCCTTGACTTGGGGACATAACCGCAGGTCAGGGCTGCATTGTGCCCCGGGCCGGACTCGAACCGGCGGCCAAGAGAAACTCAGGACTCTGATGCCAACGGTTGTCATTCAACGCCAAAAACCTTGTATTCCCGGGGTAGTGCGGAACGATCGGGCACCTTTGGTATGCCAAGGATTGCGGTAGGTTTCGGTTGAAAAACGTGAGTAAAACGTGACTACTTTCTGCCAAATGCTGCCACGCCGGTTTTCTGGTGGCCGTTTGCAGGTGCATCGGCCTGCTCGATGGCATGACACTGGATGTGAACTTGGGTCTGTGTGCTTCAACGAACTGCGTTGTTCGGGGCTTGGTTTCAGTCCGGTGGGACAAGAAGACTGTTGCTACTGTGTGGCTTACTTTCGCGTGCCGTTTTCTTGGGGGAGCGGAGCCCGACTCTCGACAAATCAGGCGATGGTTTGCCTCCCAAATACCTTCTCGTCCGCCCCGGCTCAGGATCAATTTCGTGAGCCAAACTGCGAACGCCCAGGAGACTTAAAGGCCCAAATCGAAAGCCCTGCTTGCCGAACCGTGACAGGAGTGGTGGGTGCCGTCAATCGATGGGCTCCTATACAGGTTCCTCTTGTTTGCTTCATAGTCAGGGAATGAGAATGGCTGGAATCCTCCCCGAAGACGCCCCGGACCTTCATCTCGAGCAGGTAGAGCAGTTGAAATTCATGCTCGTCCCGGTCATGGGGCTCGTTCCTCAGCCCTCGTTGGAGGACACGGATTCCATCGGTCTGGCATGCGGCCAGGACAATCGTGGGTACAGCTACATGAGCGTGAGCATCACCTATACGCTCTGGAGAAATCCCAATGACCGCTCCGCTCCGATCAACCTCGCAGACCTCAATGAGGAGATGCGGACGGCGACGGCGCATGTTCCACCGTGGCCGCGGCCCACGTGGCTGGTCGAACAGGTGGCTCGAATGCGATACCCCCAGCTGTGGGAGGCCGTGCGAACCACCTGGCACCGTGATTCCTCCGAGCATTCTTCGGTCCGCACCCTGCTGGTCGACCACGTCAACCACATCCTCGTGAACCAGTACCGGGAAGAGCCCGGTCTGACCAGCAGTTTCTGGGACCGCCCCGTCCCCACAGTGTCTGAGCGAATGGTGAATGGTCGTGTCAGTGTCCTCGTCAATGGAGTCCAGATGCCGGGAGCGGAGGTCGATGCGGACCTGTTCGTCTACGGTGTCGGCGCAGAATTGCCAGGCGGCGGCGTCATGACCTTAGTGCTTCCACGAGCAGAGCTCAAGCACATCCAGAACCAGTTCACAACGCGGAGACAAAAGACCACGAACCCGTCCAAGTAGCCGAAGCACCACGAGGACGCTTCGTCATTTCGAAAGCGGAACGTCCTACGGTTCCCCGCCCTCTGCGAGCTTGGGCGAACTAGCGCTATCCGTGGCGGGGAAGCGAACGACGACTATCAGGCCGCCTGAATCAGGTGCGCTGGCGGTGACGGTCCCGAGGTGTGCCGTGGCGATTGAGTCGACCAGGGCGAGGCCGAGCCCATAGCCTTCGGTGCCGAGGCGATCGTCCAGCCTCGTGAACGGCTGGAAGATCTCCTCGATGCGGTCGGGCGTCACGACGGCTCCCGTATTCGCGATCTGAAGTGTCGCGTTGCCCTCCACGACTGTGGTCGAGATGGTCACGGTTCCCCCGGGGATGTTGTAGCGGATCGCGCTCACGATGAGGTTCGACACCAGGAGCTCTATCAGATGTGGGTCGCCTTGGATCGGAGCCGGGAGCCGCACGAAGTCATAAGTGAGCGTTCCGAACTCGGCGCGCTCGATTACGCAACGAGCGATTGCCGCGATGTCGAGGGCTTGCGTTTCAAGTTGGGCGCGTTCGTTCCTCGCCAGGGTTAGCAGCGAAGTAATAAGCACGTCGGCATTGTCGATTTCGGACCGCACCTCGTTACCCATTGCGATGAGGTCCCCGCGTGTGGCTGTTGGTTTAGCAAGGACCACGTCCAGTCGGGTGCGCATTAGGGTCAGCGGTGTTCGTAGCTCGTGGCTGGCGTTCGCGATGAAACGGCGCTGGGCGTTGAAGGCGGATTCCAGGCGATCGCGGGGCCCTGTGAAACTAAGGCGTTGGCTCAGGTTGTTCTCGCTAGCGTTTCGTGCGGCGTCGGTCAGGCGGTGGATCGGGCGCAGGATGCGTCCGGCGATCAGCCAGCCGAGAGCGGTCGCGAGCGCCGTTGTGGCCACGAGCGTGACAATCGAATAGAAAAGCAGGTCGTCGAGCATCGATTGTCGCTGCAGAGCTGCCGCCACCTGTGCACCGAGTTTTACTGTCGCCGCGCACTTTTCTTTTAGAGTCGGATCGAGGGGATTGCCGTTGTTTCCGAGGTTGGCGCACACCTTGAGGAAGGCGTTGTCGGTCGCCGGGTTGTTCATGAGCGTCACGGACACGTTCTTGGCAACGAGAAGATAGGTTATAGCAACGAGGGCGATGCCGCCGCCAGCGAAGAGCCCCGTGAACACGAGCGTGAGCCGGGCGCGCGCGGTCAGTGCGAATGACTTCACAGCCGGTACCCGGCCCCGACGACGGTGACGATGAGCGGAGGATCGCCAAGTTTTTTGCGCAGGCGAGCGATGGTCACTGTGACGGTATTGGTGAACGGGTCCGCGTTCATATCCCAGACATGCTCGAGGAGTTGCTCAGCACTGACGACGGCGCCGTCGGCCGACGCGAGGTAGTCCAGGACGCCGAACTCTTTTCGGCTGAGGGTGATTGGAAGGTAGCCGCGGGTGACGCGGAGACGCGCACGATCGATAGTGAGATCGCCGACACGCACCGCGGCCGGTCGCGAGGGTCCCCTCCGCATCAGAGCCCTCACCCTGGCCACGAGTTCCTCGAAGGCGAAGGGTTTGGTCAGGTAGTCGTCCGCCCCCAGTTCCAGCCCAGCGACGCGGTCGTAGACCTCACCTGATGCGGTGAGCATAATCACTCGGGTGCGACTGCCGTCCTTGGTGAGTTCACGACAGACACGGTCGCCGTGGACGACGGGGATGTCCCGATCGAGCACGACGACGTCGTACGGCACGAGCGCGGCCTGTTCCAACGCCGTCTCTCCATCGTTGACCACATCAGCGGCCATCCCGGCATCGCGGAGCCCTTCGGCGATAAGCTCCGCGAGCACCCGGTGGTCCTCGACGACAAGTATCCGCATGCACTCATTGTGGCTCAGCCGGGATAACAACGGTCTAACACGGGTTGTTCGACCGCGGTAATGGCGCCCGGACTAGAACAGAGGATGACCGTAATAACATCCGCGGTCGTACGTCACAGTCAGAGGAGTCTGATCATGAAAATCTTTGCAGCGACCACCGCCGCGGTCACAGCACTATTTTTGCTCGCCGGATGCAGCAGCCCAACGGCGGACGGTGTGCCCAGTCTTGGAAATGGAACCACAGCGAGTGCGGGTGCGTCGGGTTCCCAGCAGTCAAAGCTGCACGCGGCGGCCGACTGTATCCGATCGCACGGTGTCCCGGGTTATCAGGACCCTGTTGTGGATGCCGCCGGCCACGTATACACGGACGCGCGCACCATCCAGAATCTCACCGACTCGCAAATGTCTGCGGTCGAGGCCGCGTGTTCGAGCCTCATCGCGGCGGCCGGATTCGCGCCGGCGGATGAATCACCCGCACCGCCGGCACTGGTTGCTGCGGGCGTCAAAGCCGCACAGTGTCTCCGGGCGAATGGGCTGCCCGACTACCGTGATCCGACAAGTTCAACGACGTTCACACCGGGTCACGGGTTCGGGCTTAGCGCCGACGAACTCCCGAACAACGGTGCGCTTGGTAAGCAGGATCCTTCGCTCCAGCGCGCGTTCCACGCGTGCCGCGCGCTGCTCGATGCTGAGAACCGCGCGTCGTTGCTGGGATCCCTGTCCAATGGTTAGCAGAATTATCGCGCCCGTCGTTGGCGCCGCGGTCGTCGGTGCTCTGGTAGTGGCAACCCTATGGGCGTGGCCATCACTGTCTGGCGTTCACGGGACCTCGCCCAGCACGGCCGCAGATGAGGTTCCGGTTGCGACTGCGGTGGTCAATCGAACTACCCTTTCGAGCACAACCCAGCTGTCGGGGACCCTCGGTCACGGCTTGGCCACGCCGGTGTTCGGGGGCGGGCCGGGGTCCACGCTCACAGCGTTTGCTTTACCGGGGACCTTAGTTTCGCGCGGCCAGGAGCTGTTCGAGGCGGACGGTCAGCCGGTCGACCTGTTGTACGGAACCCGACCCTCGTGGCGCGACCTGCAGCCAGGCGTCACACCCGGGCCCGACGTGCTCCAGCTTGAACAGAACCTGGTGGACCTTGGATATGCGGCTGGCTTAGGATTGACGGTTGACGACCACTTCACTTGGGCGACCGCGTGTGCAGTCATGAACTGGCAACACGCGACCGGCCAGACCGTCACCGGAACCATCGTCGATGGTTCAGTAGTATTCGAACCAGGCCCCGTCCGCGTAGAGGCGGCAAACGAGGCACTTGGCGCGCTGCTGCAATCTGGGCAGCCCGTGCTCACAGTCGACTCGGCCGCAGTCGGCGTGGTCGCTCAGGTTCCAACGTCACAGACGTATCTCGTGCACGCAGGCGACAAGGTGTCCGTGGTCCTACCCTCTGGAACGTCGATCAAAGGCAAGATTGTCTCGCTTTCCACTGTTGCCTCACCATCCAATCCAGCCGACTCCGGGACGCAACAAGGCCCAGAAGTGACACTGCCGGTAATCATCGCCCTTGACAATCCCGCGGCCGCGCAGGGACTCGACCAGGCACCGGTCACGGTAAACGTCACCGACCAGACCGTCACGAACGTGCTCGCTGTCCCGATCACCGCACTCATCGCCCTCGCCGGCGGCGGCTACGGCGTGTACATCGTCGACGGCAGCACGAGGCATCTGGTCGGTGTGAAGCCCGGCTTGTTTGCCTCCACGCTCGTCCAAGTGACGTCCACCAGCCTCAAAGCCGGCGATCACGTCCAGGTGCCGGCATCGTGACCGACATGGTGCGCAAAGACGCCGTGCGCCTCGACATGGTGTCCAAGTCTTACCCACCGCCGACTCGCGTGAACGCGCTGATCGCAGTATCCTTGCGCATCTGTGCCGGAGAGACCGTGGCAATCACCGGACCGTCCGGTTCTGGAAAATCCACGATGTTGAACGTCCTGGGCACACTGGAGACCCCCACCAGCGGGCGCGTCGCGATAGGCGGGGTAGCGACGGAGGGCCTCGGGGATCGTCAAATTTCGTCGGTGCGGGCAATGCAGATCGGCTTCGTCTTCCAACAGTTCAACCTGTTGCAGCATCTGAGCGTTCTCGACAACGTCGCCACCGGCCTACTTTACCGAGGGGAGCGCGCAGGTCGTCGAAGGGATGCCGCGCGCGCGGCGCTCGAACGGGTCGGGCTGGGATCACGCACGGCGCACCGACCTGCGCAGCTCTCAGGGGGCGAGCAGCAACGCGCGGCCATCGCGCGAGCGATTGTCGGAACGCCCGGGCTGATCCTCGCCGACGAGCCAACCGGAAACCTCGACTCCGCCAGCAGTGCCAGCGTGATGGACCTGCTGTTGGCATTGGCGAACCCGAAGACCGCCGTAGTGGTCATCACGCACGATCCACAGATCGCCGCATCGATGGGAAGACAGGTAATCCTGCGCGATGGCCGCGTGGTGCACGACTCGAAAGGTGACGATAACTGTGACTAATCAGAACGTTGATCTGCGATCGCGGATTCGTGTCACCGAGGCGCTACGCCTGTCAGCGTTCGGCCTTATGGCGCGTCCCGCCAGGTCGGTGCTGTCTGGGTTGGGAATCGCCGTGGCCGTGGCCGCACTCGTTGCCGTACTCGGTATTTCGGACTCGTCTCAGGCGCAACTGCTCGCACAGCTTGGAGCCGAGGGCAACCTCCTAACCGTCGCCACCGGTCAGACTTTCAGCGGCAACGCCACCCCTCTGCCGACGACCGCAGAGGAGATGATCGGAGCGATCCCCCCAGTTACCCACGTGACCGCAGTCGGCACCATTGCGACGGCAACAGTGCGCCGCAGCGCGGCCGTCCCCGCGATCGAAACGGGCGGGATCAGCGTCGTTGCAGCCCAGGGATCGCTACTCGGCGCGCTCGACGGCGCTGTGTTGCACGGCTCCTACCTGGGGCGTGCGGCGCAGGCATACCCGGAAGTCGTCCTCGGCTTCAGCGCCGCCCAAAACCTAGGCATCGGCGCGCTCACCCCGCAGACCCAAGTCTTCATTAACGGACGTTACTTCGCCGTTGTTGGGATCCTCAAACTGTTCTCCGTCGCCCCCGAACTTGACGACGCGGCGCTGGTCAGCTTTCCCCTTGCAATCGCCGACCTGGGGTTCGATGGCGCACCGAGCCGGATCTACGTGCGATGCAACCCCGACAGCACTACCGCAGTCGCCGCGGTACTGCCGTTCACCGCGTCACCTGCCGCCCCCGACCAGGTAGAAGTGCGGCGTCCCTCCGACGTGCTCGCTGCTCGGCTTCAAGCAAAGAACACGTTCGCACAACTCTTCCTCGCACTCGCCGGGATCGCGTTACTGATCGGCGGCGTCGGAATAGCCAACCTCATGGTCATCTCCGTATTCGAACGTCGAGTCGAGATCGGTCTCAGGCGCGCGCTCGGCGCCCGGGCCCGGCACATCGCCATCCAGTTCCTCCTCGAATCCGTCATTCTCGCCGCGTGCGGCGGCATCGTTGGGGTGGCTCTCGGGTGGGCCGTCGCATGGGCGGTGTCGATTGCGCAGGGAACTCCAACTGTCCTGACGGCCACGGTCGCGACGGTGGCGATCCTCGCGACGGTCGTTGTCGGCGCAATCGCAGGATTCTACCCAGCCAGTCGAGCGGCACTGCTCTCACCCGCGTCCGCCCTCAGGTCAGCGTGAAGTCTAATGGAGGCGATCAGCGTCGAACCGATCGTCGCCTCCGAATGTCGACCGCCTGCAAGGCCGCTTCGAAGACTTGAATCGCCACAACCGGCGTGCGGGTTTGAAGGCCACCCATTGCGTAGGTTCCGGCAGCCCCCTCCCGAAGTAGACGCGGCCAGCCGCCGCGACAACCGTCGTCCCCACCCGGCTGACACAGCTACCTATTCGTCCCAATCGGGTGTCCGCAAGCGGGTCCTCCACCGAATAAGTCCAGACGTTCGGGGTAGACCTTTCGTCACCGAAGTCGGTCAGTTCAGTGATTACGGCGATCGTAGGGCTGATTTCAGTCAAGTCCTGCACCAACGTGCCCGGGGGCCTGAAAACGGCGGGATTTCGGGACTTTCGGAAATGTAAGTTGAAAAACGTGAGCACAAGTTGAACCTAATCGTGCCAACAGGAAGCCAAAAACGTGATCAACTCTTCGTTCAAAAATGTGACTAAAGCGTGATTTGGCCCTTTGGTGAAGCTCACCTGCGGAGTATAACCGCAGGTCAGATTTGGTGCCCCGGGCCGGACTCGAACCGGCGGCCAAGAGATTCTCAGGCTCAAAATGACGGATCCCTTTGGGTACTGTCGAACAGTGACGCCCAGAAGGGTTTCATCCAGACGTGATGGCGTCGGACACGGTGGCCATTGGCATGGCGCGATCCGATGCGCCACACGCCGTGCTGTCTAACGGGCAGTGGAGAATGGCGGTCGGAGCAAGCCAGCGGTGACGGCCTCCGCCGGGTCTGTTCCCTGCCGGACGATCCGGTTCTGCGCGTCAACATGGACCACGGCAGGGACATAATCGCGGGCCTCGGCCGTCGTCAATTGTGCGTAAGTGATCAGGATGACCAGGTCGCCCACCTGCACGAGGTGGGCGGCGGGACCGTTGATGCCGAGCACGCCAGAGCCACGCTCGCCCGGAATGGTGTAGGTCTCGAGCCGGGCACCGTTCGTGACATCAACGATGGAGACCAATTCACCGGGCAGAATATCGGCGGCGTCGAGCAGATCTTCGTCCACGGTCACGGATCCTACGTAGTGCAGGTCGGCGTGGGTTACCGTGGCGCGGTGGATCTTGGATTTAAACATTGTTCTGTTCATAACCGGTTCATTCTAACGCGCCGGAAACCCGTGGGGTCCGGGTGGCGGGTCTTTATTGCGGTCTAGTGTGCGGGGTGAGCTTGTGCCCCATGATGGCCCGGGTCAGTGCGTCCACGACTTCGGTATTCGCCAGCGGGTTGCGGATCAGTGTGAAATCCACGTCACCGACGGGCGGCAGGCTGAAGCGGCGCGTGATGACCTTCAGGTCCTCCGGCACCAGGGATGTTGGCATCACGGCGATGCCGATGCCGGCCCGCAGTGCGGCCAGCACGCCGCTGATCTGTTTGGTGCTGCAGGTGATCCGCCAGGTCCGCCCGGCCCGTTCCAGTGCGTCGATGGCGAGTTTGCGGCTCAGGCTGGGTGCCGGGTAGGCGATCAGTGGTACCGCGGCGGTGGCGTCGAGCACGGTCTGCTCCAGCCCTACCCAGGAGAACGAGTCCTGTTTGACCACTACTCCTTCCTGAGCGCCGGACACCCATTTAACAAACACCAGATCCAGTTGACCCGCCTTGAGCCGGCGGTGCAGCTGATCGCTTTGGCTAACGGTGAGTTCGAGGTTGATCTGCGGGTACAGCTGGCGGAACTCGCGCAGGATCCGGGGCAGGCCGGTGATGGCCAGATCATCTGCGGTTCCGAACCGCAGCCGGCCGCGCATTGCCGCGCCGGAAAAGTAGCGGGCGGCGTCTTCGTTGGCGGCCAGAATAGTCCGGGCAAACCCCGTCATGGCGTCGCCGTTGTCGGTCAGCCGGACCTCGCGGGTGTCCCGCGCCACCAGCTGGCGCCCGGACTCGGCCTCCAGCTTTCTCACATGCTGACTGATGGTGGGCTGGCTCAGATGTAACCGTTCGGCGGCGCGGGTGAAACTTCCTGTCTCCGCAACAGCCAAAAAGCTGCGCAGCTGGGCCGGATCGAACAGCATCGCGGTCCTCCTCATCACTGTCTGGCATTGGTCACTGGTACTACATGTACACATGCCGGTATTACAAACCGTAATGGTACTTATAGACTCCATATCCTTTCAGAATGCACGGCTGCTGGCTAGGCTGGAAATCATTCCCGCACAGAAAAAACGACCTCAGGACTCTCTTGACACCCCCACCAGCGCTGAACGGCGCTTCCACCCTGACCGCCCCGATTAATCTGGTCGCCCAACGTCCGCCGTGGCGCCAGACATTTTCCTCGTTGAAGATCCGCAACTTCAGGCTCTTTGCGATGGCCCATATGGTCGCCGTCATTGCCCTCTGGATGCAGCGGATCGCGCAGGACTGGCTGGTGCTCCAGCTCTCCGGCAGCGTGACCGCCGTCGGCATTACCGTAGCGATGCAATTCGCGCCGTCGCTGCTGCTGATGCCGCTGGGCGGCATCATCGCCGACCGCTGCTCCAAACGAGTGATCCTGATGATCAGCCAGGGTGCGGCCGGCGGCCTGGCCGTGGTGATGGCCGTGCTCGCACTCAGCGGCAGCATTCAGGTGTGGCATATCTACGGCATCGCGTTTGTGCTGGGCCTGGTCACCGTCATCGACCAGCCGGCACGCCAGGTTTTCGTCAATGAATTGGTCGGACCGGTCCAGCTGCGCAATGCCATCAGTGTGAATTCCTCGATTTTCCAGATCGGTGCCATGATCGGCCCAGCCATCAGCGGCGTGCTGATCGGCGCTGTCGGCGGCGGCTGGGCTTTCGCAGTGAACGCCGTGGCCTGTTTCTTCACGGTCGGCACACTCGCCTGCCTGCGCACCGGGGAGCTGCTCAAGTCGGCACCCGTCCGCCGGTCAAAGGGCCAGCTGCGCGAGGGGCTTGACTACGCGCTGCGGAAGCCGACCATTTTCTGGCCGGCCCTGATGGCAGGGTTCATTGCCGTATTTGCCATGAGCCTGCCTGTGCTGATGGCGGCCTACGCAAATGATGTCTTTGGCTCCGGGGCCAGCGGATACGGCCTGCTGAACACCCTGGTGGCGGTCGGCGCGCTGGCGGGGGCAGTTGCCTCCACCCGACGGCCCGTGCTGCGGTTGCGCACCGTCATCGGGGCGGCCGGCAGCTACGGAGTGCTGCTGGTCCTGGCGGCTGCCGCTCCGAGCATGTGGAGTTTCTGCGCCGTCATGATGGTGGCAGGGTACGCGTCGCTGACCTTCCTGACCAGTTCCAACCAATTGGTGCAGATCTCCACCAACGTGCGGATCCGCGGCCGCGTCATGAGTCTGTACATCATGGTGCTGATCGGCGGCCAGGCCATTGGCGGTCCGTTGATCGGTGCCATCGCCGAGCATCTGGGCCCGCAGTGGGCCATGGTTGTTGCCGGAACCGTGCCCGCCGCCGCTGCGGCTGTAATCGCCGTCGTGCTTGCGCGGCGCGGTCAGCTCACGCTCAAGATCGACAGGAAGAGCCGACGACGGCCGGTGCTGATCGTGCGGCGCCGCGGGACCGGGGCGCTGAAGACCGGGGAACCCAAGGCCGGCGGACTCATGACCGGGGAACCCAAGGCCGGCCGACTCACGGCTGCGGGGCTGCAGCCTGCCGAGCTCAGAAGGGTGGGCTGAGCCGGTGGCGACCGGCACATTTCCCTTTTCCGGCCGGTTCTTTCGCGGCATGGCGGGTTTAAACTGAAATTGTGCATACCGCGTTTCCACTGCCGGCCGTGAGTCCGGCGCCGGGCTCTTCAGAGTCGAAATGAAGAGCGGGACGAAATGAGGAGCAGCCAGACGGCTCCCGACAACGGTGTTGTCAAAAGCTATGCAGAGCTGCTGAGGCAGGTTCGTGCCGCGGGTCTGGACCGCCGCCGTCGGCTGTTCTACATTTTGTTGTTCAGCATCCTGATGCTGGCGCTGGCCGCCGCGGGGACGGGATTCTTTATCCTCTCGGTCACCTGGTTCCAGCTCCTGATCGCCGCCGGACTGGGAATCGTGTTCACCCAGTTCGCCTTTATCGCGCACGAGGCGGCCCACCACCAGGTTTTTGCCTCCGGCGCAGCCAACGACTGGGCCGCCCGGGTGCTGGGCTGCCTTCTGGTGGGCATGAGCTACACCATGTGGGTCAAGAAGCACAGCGCACACCACCGGTACCCCAACACAAAGGGCAAAGATCCTGACATCCACACCGGCATCGTCGCCTTCCATGAGGAAGGAGCCGCCGACAAACGCGGATTTGCTGCGCTGATCACGAGGCACCAGGGCTCGCTGCTGTTCCCGCTGATAATTTTTCTGGGCTTCAGCCTCATTTTGGATTCCCTGAAAACGCTCTTCGGCCGGCGAAAGATCCGCTACCGGTGGCTGGAGATCCTGCTGATGGCGGCGCGCTTCGGGGGCTACCTGACGGTGCTGTTCCTGACGCTCCCCGTGGGTATGGCGTGCGCGTTCCTGGGCGTGCAGATCTGCGTGTTTGGTCTGTATATGGGCGCATCGTTCGCCCCCAACCACAAGGGCATGCCCGTGCTTGCGCAGAACAGCCGGATGGATTTTCTGAGCCGGCAGGTTCTCACATCGCGCAACATCAGTGGCGGATTCCTGATGGACACCTTGATGGGCGGGCTCAACCATCAAGTGGAGCATCACCTGTTCCCCGATATGGCCCGGCCGCAGCTGAAATCGGCGTCCGTGTTGGTGCGCGACTACTGCGCGCAGCAGGGGATCCGCTACACGGAAACTAGCCTGCCGGCGTCGTACGGGATTGTTGTCCGCTACCTCAATCGGGTGGGTCTTTCCGCGGCGGACCCGTTTGAGTGTCCGCTGATCAGGGCCTACCGCAGATAGCATGCGCCGCATTTTACAGTCTGGCCCGGCGGAGGGCCGGCATGGGACCGACGGTCAGGAGAGCGGGATGGCACAGGTCAGTGTGCGCTACATCGTTAACGACGTGGCGGCGGCGATCACGTTTTACTGTCAGCAGCTGGACTTCAGCGAAGTGATGCATCCCGCGCCGAGTTTCGGGATCGTTCGCCGCGGCCCGCTCCGGCTTTTACTCAGTTCACCCAGCACTGCCGGCGGGGGAGGCCAGTCCATGCCGGACGGGGCCCGACCGGTTCCGGGCGGCTGGAACAGGATATCGCTGGAGGTCGCAGACCTTCCGGTAGCCGTGCAGCGGCTGCGTGATGCCGGAGTCCACTTCCGCAATGACATCGTCACCGGAATCGGGGGGAAGCAGATTTTGCTGGAGGACCCGTCCGGAAATCCGATCGAATTGTTCGAGCCGGTTTCCCTGTCCGGGCAGGAATGACCCGGGCAGGGTTGCCTTGGCGCGTGCCGGGCCGGCCCGCGCATCAGGGTACGGCGGGATCCGCCGCGGTCAGGTGCGGGTAGCCGGCGGAACGGTGCTGGAAGAGGAGCGCGTTTTCGTTCAGGATATGGCCGTCCTGAATTTCAATCGCGCGGCGGATCGTCTCATTGGCCGCCCAGGCATCGGGGCCGGCCAGCACCGTCTCGAGGAACGGCAGCAGGGCCTCGCTGATTTCCCACGTGGACGAGTTCCACAAATACGACGGGCTGTGATCCACGGCATAATAGCCGACGTGGTCACCGACCTCAAACATCGGGTCGGCAAACGTCGTCATCCGCGCCCAGCTGAAGCCCATGCCCTCATCGCAGGAAACATCGACGATCAGGCTGCCGGGTCGGAATGCGTCGAGGTCCTCGGTGGTCAGGTACATCAGCGGCGCATTGGGATCCTGAAGCGTACAGTTGACCACGATGTCGCTCGCGGCCAGGAACGGCGCCAGCGGCAGCCGGCCCTCGTCGGTCATCACGTGACTCAGATGGGGGGCAGATTCGTCGTGATCGAACCGGACGATTTGGACCGAATGGATCGGCGAGCCGACGGCGGCAACGTCACGGCTCGTCAACACCTGGACATCGTGGATCCCGAGCGCGTTCAGCGCGGTGATGGCTCCGCGGGCCGTGGCCCCGAAGCCGATGACGACGGCGCTGAGCCGGCGCCCGTAGTCGCCGGTGGAACCGGTGAGCGCCAGCGCATGCAGCACCGAACAGTACCCGGCCAGTTCATTGTTCTTATGAAAGACATGGAGGCTGAACCCACCGTCGCTGGCCCAATGGTTCATGGCCTCAAACGCGATCAGCGTCAGGCGTTTGTCGATGGCAAGCTGCGTGATCGCGCGGTCCTGTACGACGTGCGGCCAGCCCCAGAGGATCTGGCCATCGCGCAGTTCGGCCAGATCCTCCGGCTGCGGCTTCGGCAGCAGAATAATGTCAGCGGCGGCAATCAGCTCTCCCCGGGAGGCGATCCCGCCCACAAACGGCCTCAGCTGGTCATCGGAGAGCCCAAAGGGTTCGCCGTAACCGTGCTCGAGAATGATGTTTCTGCTGATGTCGGCGGTGATGCGTTCCAGATGCAGCGGATGGATCGGAAGGCGGCGCTCATCGGGCTTGCGTGATGTTGCCAGCACGCCAAGCGTCATGCCGCTCGCTGACTCGGTCACTTCTTTTTGGTTGCCGCGATTTTATCCACCGGGCTGGCAGAGGCTTCGGTGGCGCGCTTTTCCGCGCGCTTTTCCTTAATGGACTTGCCGGGCTTTTTTGCTTTTCCTGGGGATTTGTCTGCCATGATCACTCCTAAGGGGAACCGAAATGGCTCCATGTGACTGACCATACACGCTAAGCGCTGCGGAGTCCCGTGGAGAGTGGACGGCCGGCTGCACCATCATTGTCCGACGGCGCCCGGCATCGCCGCGGCCAGCCCCGTCCGCGGCAGTCCCTGCAGCAGCTTCCGGGCCGGGCCGTCGTCGAAGGTCATGTCGGTGGTGTTCAGGACGACGGCGGCGCGCGCCACGCGCGCCAGGAACGGCGAGAACGGCCGGGCCGCCACGGACATCAGCCTTAACACGGGCAGCGGGATCCGCTGGGTTGTCCCGGACGTCCCGGCGGCGGAGTGCAGGGCCTCGGAGAGCTCGTTCAGGGTCAGGTTGGGACCGCCCCAGTCGATTATTTGTCCGCGGGAAGCGGGATCGTGCAGGACATGCCGGATCAGCGCGGCGACGTCGGCGACGGACACGAAATTGGCCGCGACATTGCCGCGTCCGAACACGACGGTGGAGCCCTTCTTCTTCAGCGGGCCGCCGATCGCGTCCAGCTGGGTCTCCAGATACGAGGTGGGGCGGATGATGGTCCAGCCTAGGGTGGAATTCGTCAGCGTTTGCTCGGCGGCGTACTTCAGCCGCATCAGCGGCAGCGGCGCATCGGCTGCGGCGCCATACGCGGAGACCAGAACGAAGTGCTGTACGCCGGCGGCTTCACTCGCGCGGACCAGCCGCGCGTTGCCGTCCCGGTCGACAGTGGCCGGGGTGGAAGAGCCCATGGGGCCGAAGCCGCTGACCGCGGAGATGACCGCCGAGCAGCCCGCCACAGCCGCCGCCACGTCAGTGCTGCGGCGGATATCTCCCACCAGGGACTCCGCACCGTCGCGCCGGAGCCGGGCGGCCGCCTCGGCGCTGCGCGTCAGCACTCGGACCGGGATGCCGTCGCCGACCAGCAGCGGCAGCAGAGTGCGTCCGAGCCTGCCGGATCCGCCGGCCAGCAGGATCATGGCCACTGGCCTCCGCTAAGAAAGCCGGTGACGTGACGGTATTGGCGGCGGACCGCATCGTCAACGGTCCCGCTGTCGCGCTCCACCGGTTCCAGGAAAAACCGCGCGCCGGTGATCGCGCCGCGTTGGACAGTAAATATGACGACGCCGGCCATTTCGTGCGCGTCCCCGTCGCGCCGTGTGCCGGTCATCAGCCACTCGGACCAAATGTCGCCGTCATTCTTCTGGTCGCCGTCCTCCGTCCCGGCGTCGTCCGTCTGGTCGCCGTCCTCCGCAGGCCCGCCCAACGCGTTCCGGCGATGGTCCACGGCCGCGCCCAGAAGGCGTGCGTGCAGATCCGGAACCGCAGAAAGGATGTGCTCCCAGTTGGTACGGACCTGATCGCGCCCGGTGAAGCCACGCAGCGGATGGGCGGGTGTTTCATTGACGTAGTCCGCCGCAAAGCACGCCGTGATGGCGTCAAGATCGTGTGCATTTGTTGCCTGCAAAAGGCGGCTGACCAGGGCCAGCAGATCCGCTTTGGACCGTGCATCCTTTTCCATCTGGAGCCTCCGGTAAATATTGAGTACAGTGTTCTGTATCTAATAAGGAGTGTAGGCCGGGTGCCCCCAAACGTCAATGAAAAACGTCCCTACGATGCCACCGGACGCCGGGCCCGGGCGGAGCGCAACCAGGAGGTGATCCTGGCTGCCGCCCGGCGCCTGTTGCTCTCCGGCGGGTATGGTCCGACGACGGTTGCCGCCATCGCGGCGGCGGCCGGGGTGTCGCCGGAAACCGTCTACAAAACGTTCGGCGGAAAGCCCGGACTGGTGCGGGGGATCCATGCGCAGAGCCTGCTGGGCGGTGGTCCGGTTCCCGCGGAAGCCCGCTCCGATGCGCTGCAAAGTGCCGAAGCCGATGGCCGGGTGCTGGTCACCGGGCTCGGGGCGCTGACGACGGAAGTGGCACCGCTGGTGGCGCCGGTCCTTCGGCTGATCCGGGAGGCTGCCGCGGCCGGGGAGCCGGATATGGCGGCCCTTCACGAAGAAGTGGGCGTCGCCCGCTATGAACGGATGCTGCACAATGCCCGGACCATGGCCGTGCGGGGGCTGCTGGCGGAAGGCATCACCACCGCGCGGGCTGCGGACGTGATGTGGACGTACACCGCGCCGGAATTGTACGAGAATCTGGTACTAAACCGCGGGTGGACCGCGGAAGAGTATGGCGCGTTCGTCGGCAAGGCTCTGGCAGCCGCTCTGCTGGGTTGACCGACGGGATTGACCGGCGCAGCAGACTCCCGGCCGCCGAGTCCGGGCGCGGATTCGCAGCTGCGCCTACGCCTTCGGTGCGAAGAGTTCCAGGGCGATATTGTCCGGGTCCCGGAATTCCAGGATGTAGCCCGCGCCGATGTCTTTGATTCCTTCATGGGAGATGCCGCTCTGGTCCAGCTGGTCCACCGCCGCATCGAGGTCGGCCCGCGAGGAGAGGGCAAAGCTCGCATGGTCCAGGCCCACCCGGTCTTCATCGAAGTTGTCCTTACCGACCGGACGCAGACCAAACAGCGAGTCGCCGAGCTGGTAGACCACCCCGCCGAAGAGCCAGCTGAGCTGTTCACGGGTGGCATCATCCGCATCGGCGGGCACCTCGAAGGCCACCGGCAAGCCAAAGAGCTCGTCGTAGAAGGCCCGCGAACGGTCTATATCGGTGACGGTCAGACGGAGATGGGCGAAGGCGCGCGTAGGGATCGACATGTTCCCGATACTGCCACCGCGATCGCCGTGTGACAAGAGCCAGTCGGAGCCGACGTCCCTGATCCGAGACGTCCCTGATCCGAACAGCCGGACCTGACGCCCTTGAACTGAAGATGGAGCGGGCGACGGGAATCGGACCCGCGTATCAAGCTTGGGAAGCTAGCGCTCTACCATTGAGCTACGCCCGCATTGGAAGGTAATCCCTCCGACAGCAAAGACCACATTACCTCATCCTGGAGGTCCTTTTAACCTCGGACCACATCGATCGTGGCCTGAACGGCGACCGCGGTGCGGGCAACGAATCAACCGAAGGACGTAGGTTTCCGCCCTTCGCCCGCCCACGGTCCCGATATATTTGAAGCATGACTGCGCTGAAGATATTCGGACTGGATATTGACAAGCTGGCCGGCGGTCGGCACGGCCATTACGTCTTTGCGGGATCCGATGCTTGTGCAGCCGCGGACCCTGCGGGCGTTACGTTGGGTGCAACGGATTCTCGCCGCAGAGGTGCTCGTCGTGCTGCTGATGACGCTGACGCTGTTTTTCTTCTCCTGGCGGGCGCGGGCGGGCTACTACTGGGGCTACCAGCGGTTGCGGCTGTTCAGCCGGATTTTCCCGGTTATCTCCCTCAACGTTGCCACCATTCTGGGGCTGTACCCGTATTGGATGGTCATCGAGCAGATCATTTTCGCCATACTGATGATTGGCATTGCGGATTTCCTCAGCAGCGACCACATGCACGACGCCTATCCGAGTCCCCGGCGGAGGGCCGAGCCGGCGGGCGCCGATGAGTCCGCCGCCGGTTAGCGGGAGCGCGTCAGAGTGCCGGGACGGCCTGGCGCTGGAATTTGGTCGCCAGCGGCTCGATATAGCGGGCCGCAATGGGCCCGAAAACGGCCATGATCAGCACATAGGTGGTGGCCAGCGCGGCCAGTTCGTTGGGCACGCTCCCGGCCGCGACGGCCAGCCCGGCAATGACGATGGAGAATTCGCCGCGGGCAATCAGGGCCGCACCCGCACGCGCCCTGCCGAGCTTGCCGATGCCCTGCCGGCTGGCGGCCCACCAGCCGGTGGCGACCTTGGTCACCGAGGTCACCAGAGCCAGCAGCAGGGCGAATCCAAGCACCGGTGGAATTGATGCGGGGTTCGTGTTCAGACCGAAGACCACGAAGAACATGGCCGCGAACAAATCCCGCAGCGGCTCCAGCACCCGGGTGGCGTTGTTGGCGGTGGCGCCGGAGATGGCGATGCCGAGCAGGAACGCGCCCACTGCGGCGGAGACCTGCATGGCGGAGGCCAGGCCGGCGATGAGCAGTGCCGCTCCGAGCAGCTTGAGCAGGAAGGTCTCGCGGTCCGGACTGTCGATGACCGCCGAGACCACATGGCCAAATCGCAGGGCCAGCACCAGGACCACGGCGACCACGCCCAAAGCGATACCCACGGCGGTCAAACCGCCGACGAAGGAAACGCCGGAGAGCACGGCGGTCAGGACCGGAAGATATGCGGCCATGGCCAGATCCTCGATCACTAGGATGGACAAGATTACCGGGGTCTCCCGGTTACCGAGCCGGCCCAGATCGCTGAGTACCTTGGCGATGATGCCGGACGAGGAGATATAGGTGACACCCGCCATCACCAACGCGCCCACCGGGCCCCAGCCCAGCAGCAGGGCGACAGCGGCGCCGGGCGCCATGTTGAGCACCAGATCCACCACCCCGGCCAGCCAGGATTGTTTAAGTCCGGTAACCAGCTCATTGGCCGTATATTCCAGCCCCAGCATCAGCAGCAGGAGAACTACGCCGATTTCGCTGGCGATGTGGCCGAAGTCTTCGATGCCGCCGAAGTCGATCAGACCGCCGTGACCGAAGGCGAGGCCCCCGAGCAGGTAGAGCGGGACCGGGGACATGCCGATCAACCCGGCGAGCCGACCCAGGACGCCGAGCCCAAAGAAGACAATGCCGAGCTGAATGAGCGAGAGCGTAGTGTCGTTCACAGCGGTAAGCCGCGCCTCCTATTTGGAATGCAGGATGTCTGCCGCTGCGGCCAGACCGAAGTCGGTGCCGACGACGACGACGACATCGCCGGCGAGCAGAACCTGATCCGGCCGAGGGGAAGCGATGACGGCGCCCTCGCGGAGGATGGCGACGACGGAGGCGCCGGTGCGGGTCCGCATCTGGGTTTCACCGAGTGTGTGGTCGGCGAAGCGCGCGCTTTCATGGAGCAGGAACTGATGGGTGGTCACCCCGGGGAGGTCTTTTTGCTCCGCGGACAGCTGGGCGATCAGCTTCGTACCGCCGAGCAGACCACCCAGTGCGGCCGATTCGTCCGCGCTTAGCGGGAGGGATACGGCACAGGCATCGGGGTCATCGAGCCTGGAAACGATGAGTTCCGTTTGGCCGTCGCGGTGCGTAACCACGCCGACGCGCCGGCCGGTGGTCAGCGTGAGTTCCCTGCGGACGCCGATCCCCGGCAGCGGGGTTTCTACAATGTTCATGGGACTACCTTAGTCGTGCCTTTAATCTCCGGACCGTTGTGGACCGGTTGTGGATATAACAGCGCGCTGTCCGCCAATAGTCCGACCGCCAATGGCCCGACGGAAGGTGGGCGGCGTAGGCTGAAGCACGGCAATGACGCTCATACAAAGGACTCGCTGTGGCGGTTAAGAAGAACACGCGGAAGATTGAAGCCGGCATCGAAACGGACTTCCGGGACAAGATGAGCTACGGCTCCTACCTGGCGCTCGATGAGCTGCTGTCCGCCCAGCATCCGGTCAGCCGGCCCGAACACCACGATGAGATGCTATTCATTATCCAGCACCAGACCTCCGAGCTCTGGCTCAAGCTGGTGCTGCATGAGCTTCGGGCGGTGCGGCAGGCCCTGATAGCCGATGATCTGCGCATGGCCATGAAGGGGATCGCCCGCATCAAGCACATCCAGCGGAGCCTGACCGAGCAGTGGTCCGTGCTGGCCACGCTGACCCCGTCGGAATACGCCCAGTTCCGTGGTGACCTGGGGTCTGCGTCCGGTTTTCAGTCGGCCCAGTACCGTGCGGTGGAGTTTTTGCTGGGCAATAAGAATGCCGGAATGCTCAAGGTCTTCGCCTCGGATCCGGCGGCCCATGCGGTGCTTGAGGAGCTGTTGGGACAGAGCAGTATCTATGACGAATTCATCGCGCTGCTGGCCCGGCGCGGCTTCCAGGTTCCCGCGGAGCTGCTGGAACGGGATTTCACCAAGGCCCATGTCTTCAACGACGAGCTCGTCCAGCTCTACCGGGCGGTCTACGAGAATCCTGCGGATAATTGGGACCTCTATGAGGCCTGTGAGGAGCTGGTCGACCTGGAGGATAATTTCCAGCTCTGGCGGTTCCGGCATATGAAAACGGTGCTGCGGACTATCGGCATGAAGACCGGAACGGGCGGCTCGTCGGGTGTTGGATTCCTGCAGCGCGCTCTGGAGCTGACGTTTTTCCCCGAGCTCTACGCGGTCCGCACGGAAATCGGCGCCGTCACACCGTAGCCGCGGGCAGGCACCGCATCCGCCTGATGCATCAGGCGGATGCGCTAGTTTTAGATGGTGCTTATCTCAGACCGCGACATCCGTGCCGAAATTGACGCCAAGCGCATCGTCTTGGACCCTTACGACCCAACCATGGTGCAGCCGTCAAGTGTCGACGTGCGCATTGACCGGCTGTTCCGATTGTTCGACAACCACAAGTATGCGCACATCGATCCGGCCGAGGACCAGCCGGATCTGACCCGGCTGGTGGAGGTCGCCCCGGACGAGCCGTTCATTCTGCATCCGGGGGAGTTTGTGCTCGGCTCAACCTACGAGGCCGTGACGCTGCCTGACGATATCGCGGCGCGGCTCGAGGGCAAATCCTCGTTGGGACGGCTGGGGCTACTGACGCACTCCACGGCCGGCTTTATTGATCCCGGATTCTCCGGCCACGTGACGCTGGAGCTGTCCAACGTGGCCACACTGCCGATCAAACTCTGGCCAGGGATGAAGATTGGCCAGCTGTGTTTCTTCCAGCTTTCCTCGCCCGCCGAGCACCCCTACGGCAGCAGCGGCTATGGCAACCGTTATCAGGGTCAGCGCGGTCCCACCGCGTCCCGCTCCTTCCAGAACTTCCATATCACCGCCATCTGAGCCTGCGCCCCACTCACAGGGTAGGGGCCGGGGCGTTGCGGGCGGGCGCCCTGACAGGCAGCAGCATGAGCAGCCCGGCCAGCAGCACGATGAGGATGCCGATGATGCCCCAGCGCTGGGCGCCGAACCAGACGATGAACAGCCCGAAGAGCATCGGCGCGAGGAAGGACACCGCGCGCCCGGTAGTGGCATAGAGCCCGAAAAGTTCGCCTTCCTGGCCGGCCGGGGCCAGCCTGCCGATGAAGGTGCGGGCCGAGGACTGCGCCGGCCCGACGAAGAGGGACAGCAGCAGCCCGAAAATCCAGAACACCGTCTTGCCGTGCATGAAAAGCAGTACCGTTCCGGAGCCGAGCAACCCCAGGAGCGAGATGACGATGACGGTTTTAGGGCCGAGCCGGTCATCGAGGAAGCCGGCGGAAATGGCGCCGACAGCGGCGACAACGTTGCCGGCGATCGCGAAGATCAGCACGTCCCCCTTCGCGAAGCCGAAGCTGCCGACGGCGATCACGGCGCCGAAGGTGAAGATCGCGGCCAGCCCGTCGCGGAAGATGGCACTGCTCATCAGGAAGTACAGCGTGTGTCGCTGGGTCCGCCACAGCCGGGCAATCGTGACGAACAGGTCCAGGTAGGAGCGGATGAAACCGACCCTGGCCTGCGCCGGATCGGCCTTGGACTCCGGCACCGCCAGCAGCACCGGAATGGAGAAAATGATGATCCACGCCGCTGAGAACAGCGCCACCACGCGGTACGTCATGCCGTTCTCGTCGGTGATGCCGAAGATGCCCACCTTGGGTGCAATCAGTGCGTAATAGACGATCAGCAGTGCCACGATGCCGCCCAGATATCCGGCGGACCAGCCGATGCCGCTGATCCGGCCGATGGTGGCCCGGGTGGAAATCTGCAGCAGCATCGCGTTGTAATTCACCGAAGCCAGCTCGGCAAAAACATGCCCTGCGGCGATGGCCAGGCAACCGAAGAGCAGATAGGACTCCTGCGGCTGCACGAAAAAGCAGCTGGCCGTGAGTGCCGCGACCATCAGGGTGTTCACTCCGAGCCACAGCCTGCGCCGGCCGCTGCGGTCCGAGCGCTGACCGGCCACCGGGGCAAAAAGTGCGATGGCGACCCCGGAGACGGACAGCGCAAAGGCGAGCACCGCCGAGGCATGATCGGAACCGCCGAAGGCATCCCCTGTGAGGTACAGCGCGGTGAATATGAAGGTGGTCATCACGGCATTGAAGGCCGCCGACCCCCAGTCCCAGGATGCCCACGCGATGATCTGGCCCTTCGTGGCAGGGGCTTTGGCTTCGGCAAGGCCGGAATAACCGGCGGCCGGCGTGAGCTCGCTCATAGCCAGAATGCTATACGTCCCGGGAGAGCGGCGCTGGATGGCACGGTAAACAAGCTGAATATGTGGCTGCGACCACGCTGGATACATGCCTGCGGCCGTACGTGTGACTTTTGATAAACTGGACGGGACGAAAAGGCCACGGCCGCCCGTTGCAGCAGAAAACGACAAATGACCCCCAGTATTGCGGAGCCCGATCGTGTTGCTCATCATTGCCCTACACTTCGTAGTCGCATTGGTGGCGCCCTTATTCTTCCGCCGCATGGGCCGGCACGCGTTCTATCTGCTGGCCGCCGTTCCGGCCGGAAGTTTCATTTGGCTGATCTGCCGCCATGATGCGGTTCACTCCCCGGGGCCCACCGGCGTCCCGACGCAGCTTCTGGAGTGGGTCCCGGCACTCAAACTTGAACTGGCCTTCCGAATGGACCCGTTGGCGTGGGTGATGTGCCTGCTGGTGCTGGGCGTCGGAACGCTGGTGTTGGCCTACTGCGCGCACTATTTCAAGACGGACGACGCCGACCTGGGCGCGTTTGGCGCGCAGCTGCTGGCTTTCGCCGGCGTCATGTTCGGCCTGGTTACCGCCGATGACCTGATACTGCTCTACATTTTCTGGGAACTGACCAGCATCCTGTCCTATCTGCTGATCGGCTATGCCCGGACCCGCATTGCCGCCCGCCGCGCCGCCCTGCAGGCGCTGCTGGTCACCACCTTCGGCGGCCTGGCGATGCTGGTGGGGCTGGTCATGCTGGGCCAGGCTGCGGGGACGTTCCGGATTTCCAAGGTGCTGGAACTGGCCCCGGATCTACTCCGCGGGACCCTAAGCGGCGAGTCTGCCGGCGGCGCGGCTCCCGCGATCGGGGTTGCCCTGGTGCTGATCCTGGTCGGCGCGATGAGCAAATCCGCGCTCGTACCGTTCCATTTCTGGCTGCCCGGTGCGATGGCCGCACCCACGCCGGTGAGCGCGTACCTGCATGCCGCGGCGATGGTCAAGGCCGGCATCTACCTGATCGCCCGGCTGGCCCCGGGTTTTGCACAGGAACCGTCCTGGCAGATCACCGTGACAGTACTCGGTCTCGGCACCATGCTGGCGGGCGGCTGGCGGGCGCTGCGCCAGCATGATCTGAAGCTGATTCTGGCCTACGGGACGGTAAGCCAGCTCGGATTCCTGACCGTCGTCGTCGGCCTCGGAAACCGGGACGCGGCGCTGGCCGGACTGGCCCTGCTGCTGGCGCACGGCCTGTTCAAGGCGGCGCTGTTCCTGGTCGTGGGGATCATCGACCACCAGACCGGCACGCGGGATATCCGCAGACTTTCCGGCGTGTTCCGCTCCGCACCCCGGCTCGGCGTTGTCGCAGTGATCGGCGCCGCCTCGATGGCCGGGATCCCGCCGCTGGCCGGGTTCGTGGCCAAGGAATCGGTGTATGAGGCATTTATCCAGCGGGCGCAGGACAGCCAGCTGGGCACCGCGGTGCTGATCGGGCTCGGCCTGGGGTCGGTGCTGACCTTCGCCTACAGCGCCCGATTCATCTGGGGCGGTTTCGCGGACAAACCATTCGCGGACCGGAATCCCGCCGGCACGCCGGTCGGGAATCGGTCCATCGGGAAGCGGGGAAATGGCATCGCCACGGCGTTCAAGCCGGTACCGTGGGGGTTCCTGGCCGCACCCGCCATCCTCAGCGCACTCACGATTCTCTACGGCCTGTTCCCCGGGGCGGTGGACGGCTGGATTGCACCGTATGCGCAGCTGTTTCCGGCGGAAACGCACGACGGCGGCGCCCATCTGGCGCTGTGGCACGGCCTGACGCCGGCGCTGGGGCTGACGTTGATGACCGTGGCGGCGGGGCTGCTGCTCTTTGCCGGCCGGACCACGGTGGCGCGGCTGCAGGACAAGATCTATCCGCTGCTGGACGCCGAAAAGGGCTACCGGAAGATCATTCTGGCCCTTGACGGCGCCGCGGTGTGGATTACCGGCCGCACCCAGCGCGGTTCGTTGTTCTTTTATCTGGCGGTGATCCTCTCCACCGCGATCGTGCTCGATGTGGCGGCCCTGCTGGCCGCGTGGCGTCCGCTGCCGGACACACTCTATTTTGTGGATCCGGGTTCTCCGGTGCAGATCATTGCCGCGGTCGGGATCATTTTGGGTGCGCTCGCCGCTGTCCAGGCCAACAAGCGATTCCTGGCCGTCCTTATGGTCAGCGTCACCGGCTACGGCATTGCCCTGATCTTTGCCCTGCAGGGCGCGCCGGATCTGGCCCTGACGCAGATGCTGGTGGAGACGATCATTCTGGTCGCGTGCGTGCTGGCCATGCGCAGCCTCCCGGCACGGCTGCGGGAGCGGACCGCCGGCTCGCACCGCTGGATCCGGCTGCTGCTCGGGGCGGCGTTCGGGACCACGATGATCTTCGTTGCCCTGACCGCGATGGGCTCCCGTGTCGACAGCCCCGTTTCGCTGGACTTTCCGAAGCTGGCATATGAGGGCGGCGGCGGGCTGAACATTGTCAACGTCACGCTGGTCGACATCCGCGCCTGGGACACGTTTGGGGAGATCTCGGTACTGGCCATTGCCGCCACCGGCGTCGCCAGCCTGATTTTCGTGCGCGGACGCGGCGATCGGCTGCCGCGCGCGGCAACGGTGAAGACCGGCAGCGTCGGCCGGGTGCGCGGGGTTTCCGGCGCCGGCGGCCCGGACGTCCGGGCCGCGCTGGCGCGCCGGTTCACCGCAGTGCCCCGGGACCCGTGGCTGGTGGCCGGCCGGACGCAGGCTCCTGAGCGGCGCTCGATCATTTTCGAGGTCATCACCCGGCTGTTGTTCCATAGCCTCATAATCTTCTCCGTGTATCTGTTGCTGGCCGGCCATAATGGTCCGGGCGGCGGGTTTGCGGGCGGTCTGATGGTCGGGCTGGCGTTGACCATCCGCTATCTGGCGGCCGGCAGGTTTGAACTGGCGGAGGCCTCCCGGGTCAGCGCCGGCTGGATGCTTGGGAGCGGGCTCGGCCTCGCGGCCGGTTCCGCACTGGCCCCGCTGCTGCTGGGCGGCCAAGTGTTTCAGAGCGCCATTCTCGAGCTCTACCTTCCGGTCTTCGGCGACATCAAATTCGTCACCTCCACCCTTTTCGATATCGGCGTGTACATGGTCGTGGTCGGACTGGTGATGGATGTGCTGCGCAGCCTGGGAGCGGAAATCGACCAGCATGAAGAGGACGCCGAGTCCGGCGATGCGCCGGCCACGGAGGACGAATCGCTTCAGGTGGGCCGGTGAACGCGAACATGACGCTTTTGATAGTGATGGGTGTGCTGTACGCCTCAGGCATCTACCTGCTGCTGGAACGGAGCCTGACCCGCGTGCTGCTCGGGCTCATGCTGCTGGCCAATGCCACCAACATTCTGTTGCTGTCCACCGGCGGCTATGCCGGACTGGCGCCGATTGTCGGCCAAGGTATTCCGGCGCAGGAATATAACGATCCGCTCCCGCAGGCGCTGATACTGACGTCCATTGTCATCTCCTTCGCGGTGACGTCTTTCATGCTCGGCCTGATTTACCGGTCTTGGCTGCTGGGCCGGCAGGACGAAATCCAGGACGACGTGGAGGATCAAAGAGTGGCCACGCAGGACAATTTCGACGCCGAAGAAGATTCGGAAATTGCCATGGAAACCACGGAGTTCGGCGAAGCGGAAGGCCCCGCCGATGGGGAAGGCGTCAGTCACAAGACAAGCGGCCACAAGACAGCGACACGCAGAACCGACGGAAGGAGCCGGAAGTGAACATCACCGCCTTCGCGCCGCTCGCCGTCGTCCTGCCGTTCCTCGGAGCCGCGACGGCGTTCCTGCTGATCCGCCATCCCCGGGCGCAGCGCACGATGAGCATCTCGGTGCTGACCGTCACGCTGCTGGTGGAGGTGTTGCTGCTGGCCTCGGTCTGGACCGGCGGCGCGGCGGCGGTCCGGCTCGGCAGCTGGATTCCGCCCTTCGGCATTGTGCTGGTGGTGGACCAGCTATCCTCGCTGCTGCTGGTGGTTTCCTCCGCGGTCAGCCTCGCCGTGCTGATCTACGCGACCGGGCAGGGCGAGGCCGACGGCGACGACGAAGGTCCCGTTTCGGTGTTCCATCCGACCTACCTGATTCTGGTGGCGGGCGTTTCGAACGCGTTCCTGTCCGGGGACCTGTTCAACCTCTACGTGGGGTTCGAGATCCTGCTGACCGCCAGCTACGTGCTGATGACCCTCGGTGGTACGGGTGAGCGGATCCGGGCCGGCGTGACCTATGTGGTGGTCAGCGTGGTGTCTTCGCTGCTGTTCCTGATCGCCATCGCAATGGTCTACGCGGCCACCGGCACAATCAACATGGCGGATCTGGCGGTGAAGCTTGCGCACCTGGACCCGGGGACGCAGACTCTGCTTCATGTCATGCTGCTGGTGGCCTTCGGCATCAAGGCCGCCGTCTTCCCGCTGTCCTTCTGGCTGCCCGACTCATATCCGACGGCGCCCGCGCCCGTCACGGCGGTGTTCGCAGGTCTGCTCACCAAGGTCGGCGTATATGCCATCATCCGTACGGAAACGCTGCTCTTCCCCGGGGGTGCGCTGAACGGCTGGCTGATGATTGCGGCGCTGCTTACCATGATTATCGGAATCCTGGGCGCTTTGCCGCAGGCCGACATTAAGCGGCTGCTCTCCTTTACCCTGGTCAGTCACATCGGGTACATGATTTTCGGCGTGGCCGTCTCCTCCGTGATCGGGCTCGGCGCCGCGGTGTTTTACGTGATACACCACATCACCGTCCAGACCAGTCTGTTCATGGTGGCCGGTCTGATCGAGCGACGCGGCGGAACTTCCAATATGGACCGGCTGGGCGGCCTCGCCAGGCTCGCGCCGGTGCTCGGTATCCTGTACTTCATCCCCGCCATCAATCTGGCCGGAATCCCGCCGTTTTCCGGATTTATGGGCAAGCTGGGGCTGCTGGAAGCGGGCGTTGCGCTCGGGACTCCGCTGGCCTACCTGCTGGTGACCGGTGCAGTGCTGGCGAGCCTGCTGACTCTGCTTGCGATGGTACGCGTCTGGAACCGCGCATTCTGGCGCACGCCGCAGGATGCCGAGCTGCCGGACCCGGTGCTGCTGGCCACCAAACCCGACGGGACGACTGCGCTGCGCACCAGCAGATACGTCAGCAGCACCGCGGTGGGGCGTTTCCAGGGCAAAGGCACCGTGCCGCTGCTGCCGAAAATGATGGTCGGTTCGACAATGGGGCTGGTGGGCCTGGGGCTTGCCCTGACCGTGTTCGCCGGTCCGCTGTTCCAGCTGACCAATTCGGCCGCTGCTGAAATGCTGGATCGTGGCACGTACATTGAAGCGGTACTGGGCGGAACGGCGGCGGGCAAATGACGCGTAAGAGTGTCCCGCTCCGGCAGGAACTGCCCCTGCTGATCTGGCTGGTGATCATCTGGGGGGCGCTGTGGAGCGACTTCAGCGTGGGCAACCTGGTGTTCGGCACATTGGTCGCGCTGGGCATATCCCGGCTCTTTTATCTTCCTCCCATTGAACTCAGCGGTCGTTTCAATGTCCTTAAGGCCATCATCTTTGCGCTGATATTCCTACGGGACGTCGTGAGCGCCAGCTTCCAGGTGTTTTATCTGGCGGTATTCCGCGGACCTGCCATCAGCAATGCAGTGATCGCGGTTCCGCTGCGGAGCCATTCGGATCTGATGCTGACGGCCACCGGCCATGTGATCTCGCTGATCCCGGGGTCCCTCGTGGTGGAGGTGGACCGCTCCACGCCCACCCTGTACGTGCATGCGCTGAACGTTCCCAATGCAGCCGAGGTGGAAAAGGTCAGGGCCGGCGTGCGGGCGGTGGAAGCATGGTTGATCCGGGTGATGGGAACCAAAGAGGAACTGGCCGCCCTGCGGACCGAAACCGATGGGGACCGGCGATGAATTCGATGACCGTGGTGCTGGCGGTGGTCACAGTCATTCTGTCGCTGGCGGCCGCCGGCGCCATCTACCGGATGGCGGTGGGGCCGTCCCTGCTGGACCGGGTGCTGGCGGCGGATGTCCTGCTGGCCATTGTCGGCGCGGCGCTGGCCACGGATATGGCGGTGAACCACCACCTGCACAATCTGGCGCTGCTGGTGGCACTGAGCCTGATCGGTTTCATCGGCTCGGTGACCGTAGCGCGCTTCGTCTCGGACCGGAAAGGTTAGCCCATGAACGGACCCGTAGCCGTCGTCAATGACTTCATCGACGTGCTCAGCATCATCTTCATTTTGGTGGGCGCGCTGATGTCTCTGGCCGCGACGGTCGGGCTATTGCGGTTTCCGGACCTGATGAGCCGGATGCACGCGGCAACCAAGCCCCAGGTGCTCGGCCTGCTCCTGCTGCTGGTGGCGGTGGGACTGCAGCAGCGTGACTGGGCGGTGCTGCCGGTGCTGCTGGTGGCCTGGATATTCCAGCTGCTGACCGTGCCCGTCTCGGCGCATATGGTCGGGCGCGCCGGGTATCGGACCAAGCATCTGCGCAAGGAACTGCTCAGCACCGATGAGTTGGACGACGTGGTGGCAGCGGCCGCCCGCGCGATCGACAGCGCCGCGGCGGACTAGACCTCGTTTGGGTTCTTGTTGATCCGGGCGATCGCCTTCTGCGTGCCGCGGCCGGCAATGACCTGTATGATGGCCGCGACGGCGGATGAGACCAGCGCGAAGGTCAGTGCGGAGCGCAGGCTGTACTCCAGATTGGTGCCGTCCTTCGGCGGCTTCTTCCCGGTGGTCTTCTGCCACACCACGTCCACCGTCTTGTTGGCGAGGAACCCCGCACCGATGCTGACTCCGGTACCCAACAGTTTCAGCAGGATGTTCATGTGGCCTCCTCGGGGCTTACCGGGACAGGACCCGGTGCGGATAAGACGTCGCACACAACCAACCATAGGAACTGTGCATGCATACCGTCCGACGTCGGACCCGCAGCCCGCAGCCGACCGGCTACCGACAGCCTAACGCGAACGGCCGCCGTTACACGAGACCGGATATGACACCGCGCATCTGCCCTCGACCCGGTGTAGGCTGGGAGTTGCAATTAACACGACAGGGGAGCGCCGGATCCGTCCAACGGGACCGGGCGCTGAGAGTGCGGACAACCGCAGACCCTCGAACCTGATCCGGCTAGTACCGGCGAAGGGAGTCGAGTTCTCTTCGGCATGCGGTGTCCTGCAAACACCCTGCCGCCCCTCCTGAAAAGGAGGACACGCAGTGAGCAACATGAACACGGGCGCAACAGCCCCCGAATCCAAAACGTCCCTTGCCGCGGAAATCAAAGCCAAATCCAACTGGCGCGTGGTCGATATCGTTGTCGCGTCAGTGCTCGCCGTAGCAGTGGGCGTGATTTTCTGGCTCTGGTCCGCCGGCTACGCGGGAATTTCGATCATCACCGCCGCCTTCCCGCCGCTGGGCGGGCTGTACGGCGGCGGCTGGCTGATCGCCGGCGTGATCGGCGGACTGGTGATCCGCAAACCCGGTGCGGCGCTGTACTGCGAAATAGTCGCCGCCGTTGTCGAGGCCCTGCTCGGGTCGCATTTCGGCCTCACCGTCATCCTTTCCGGCCTCGTGCAGGGCCTGGGCGCGGAGCTGGTTTTCGCCGTCTTCCTGTACCGCAAATTCAACCTGTGGGTTGCGCTGCTCGCCGGCGCGATGGCCGGTGTGGGCATGGGCATTCTGGACAACCTGGGATACAACGCCGAATGGGACGTGGCGTGGAAGTCCGTATACCTGGTGTTTGGCGCCGTTTCCGGTGCCGTTATCGCCGGTCTGTTGTCGTGGCTCGCCGTGCGTGGTCTCGCCCGGACGGGTGCGCTGGCCAACCTGGCCTCCCGGCACGCCGCGACGGAGCGCGCGGTCTAGGACATGGCCAGCTACGACGACGACGACGGCGCCCGGCACGGCGTTCGGGCCGCCGCTGTTTCCGCAAAAGGCTGGGGCTGGCGGCATTCCGGGCGAGCCGCGCAGGCGGTCCATGACCTGGAACTGGAGATCGCACCGGGGGAGCGCGTGCTGCTGCTGGGGCCGTCCGGGGCCGGAAAATCCACCCTACTGCATGCCCTGGCAGGGGTGCTCGGGGCGGATCAGGATGCCGCGGAGTCCGGCTTGCTGACGGTCGACGGCGAACACCCCGCCGCCCGCCGCGGGCATGCAGGGTTGATGCAGCAGGATCCGGAAGCCCAGGTGGTGCTCTCCCGGATCGGCGACGATGTGGCGTTCGGCGCTGAAAACCTCGCCGTCGACCGGGACGAGATCTGGCGCCGCGTTGGCGGCGCGCTGGACGCCGTCGGCCTGGATTTTCCGCTGGACCATCCCACCTCCGCCCTCTCCGGCGGGCAGAAGCAGCGCCTTGGCCTGGCCGGAATTCTGGCGATGCAACCGGGCCTGCTGCTGCTGGATGAGCCCACTGCGAACCTTGATCCGGCGGGGGTGCTGGAGGTCCGCGACGCCGTGATTCGGATGCTGGACCGCACCGGGGCAACGATGGTGGTGGTCGAACACCGGGTGGCTGTCTGGGTGGATGTGGTGGACCGTATCGTGGTGCTCGCCCCCGGGGACCGGGGCCACGGGGCGCAGGCCCGCCGGATGCTGACCGAGGCGGGAGTTTGGGTCCCTGGCTACCTTCCCGCCACCCGCCCGCGGGACGGCGGGTCCGGCACCCCGCCGGGGGGCAGCCCGGGCATCCCGCCGGGTGGCGACGTCGGCGGATCGATCTGACGGTGACCGCCGGCACAGCGCTGAGCATCACCGGGCCGAACGGTGCCGGGAAATCGACGCTCGCACTCACCGTGGGAGGCCTGCTGCCGCCGCTGGACGGACGGCTGCGCGCCGAAGGAGGCCTGAGCCGCGGTGCCGGACCCGAACCCTTCCGGTGGAGCGGAGGAGAGCTGATCCAGCGGATCGGCACCGTATTTCAGGAACCGGAGCATCAGTTCGTCACCGGCCGCGTGCTCGACGAGCTGAACTTCGGGCCGAAACTGCTGGGCCGCGGAACCGATCGGGTCGATGAGCTGCTGCAGCGGCTCCGGCTGACGCATCTGGCCGAGGCCAATCCCTACACGCTCTCCGGGGGCGAAAAACGAAGGCTGTCCGTGGCGACCGTGCTGGCGGCCAGCCCGTCGCTGCTGGTCCTTGACGAGCCGACATTCGGTCAGGACGCGAACACCTGGGCCGAGCTCGCGAGCCTGCTGAGCGAACTGCTCGATGCCGGGACGGCCGTGATCTCCGTGACCCATGATGAGGAATTTACGCACGTATTGGGCGGAACGCAGCTCCGGCTCACGGCCGCGGGCCGGCCGGCTCCGACGGGGGACCGGCCGGATGCGGTGCCGGGCCACCCGGCCGCGCGGCCGGCCACGCTGCCGCCGGCCCAGCCGTCCGCTGGCATGCAGCCGTCCCGGGCGAGTGCGGGGGTACCCGGTGAGCGTTGATGTGATGGCCGGACCGCGGTCCACCGCCTTGCTGGCGCGGGCGAACCCGCTCGCGAAACTCTCCGCGGCGCTGGTCCTGACGATCGTTTTGCTGCTGAGCGTGGACTGGGCCTCGGCCACAGTGGCGCTCGTCTGTGAGCTGGCGGTGCTGCCGCTGGCCGGCCTGCGCGCGCGCACGCTGCTGCTGCGCGGCTGGCCGATTCTGGCCGCGGCGCTGGTGGGCGGTTACGGCTCCGCGCTGCTTGCTCCGAAAACCGGGGCGGTGCTGCTGGACTGGGGGCCGCTGCTCTTTACCGAGGGTTCATTGCAGTCCGGAGTGGCCATTATGCTCCGCGGCATCGCCATCGCGCTGCCGGGGGTGATTGTACTGGCCAGTACGGATCCGACGGATCTGGCGGACGCGCTCGCACAGAAAATGAAGCTCCCGCACCGCTTTGTGCTCGGGGCCCTCGCCGCCATGCGTCTGGTCGGGCTGCTGGTGGAGGAATGGCAGACGCTGGGGATGGCCCGCCGCGCCCGGGGCGTGGGCAGTGGTCCGGGGTTTGCCGGCCGGTTCAAATCGTCCCTCGGGCAGGGGCTGGCGCTGCTCGTGCAGGCCATCCGCAGGGCGTCCCGGCTCGCCGTGACCATGGAAGCGAAGGGTTTCGGTGCGGGCCCGCGGAGCTGGGCCCGCGAATCCACGTTCGGACCGATCGACCTGCGCGTCTTTGCCACCGGAGTGCTGATCGCCGCCGCGGTGGTCGGTGCCGCCGTCGTGCTGGGAACCTGGAATCCGGTGCTGGGCTAAAGGTGGCCGACGAGTTTGGGCGCCGTGGCTGCCCCGGATATGGCACTCTCGGGCCCTATTGCGCTACGGTTGCAGCGGGCCTCGTGCGGCAGCCTGAAGCCGGCCATCAATGCCCCGAGACCAAATATCGCACCACGTGACTACTTTGCCGACGGCAACGACAATCGGCGGCACTAATCACTGATTTCGCATAAAATATGCGTTTCATGATATTAGTTGAGGTATGACTCAGATAGCTGCGGAATCCGTTGGAGCGTTGGTCCGGGACGCCCGCGCCGACAAGGGCTGGACCCAAGGCCAGCTGGCGGCCGAACTCGGCACAAGCCAAAGTGCCGTCGCGCGGATGGAGCAGGGTAAGCAAAACCTGAGCCTGAAGATGATCCAGCGGATGGAAGCCATCTTCGGCCGCAGCATCGTCAGCGTCGGCGGAACCGGCAGGGCGCAGATCACCCACCTGCGCGTGGTGGGCGGACATCGGCTCTCCGGCAGCGTTGACGTCAACTCCAGTAAGAATGCCGGCGTCGCCCTGCTGTGCGCCAGCCTGCTCAACCGAGGCTCGACGACGCTGCGCCGGCTGGCGCGGATCGAGGAGGTCAACCGGATTGTCGAAGTGCTGACCAGCATCGGCGTCAAATGCACCTGGCTGAACGCCAACGATCTGCTGATCCGCCGGCCCGCTGTGCTGGACCTGGCGGCCATGGATGTCGAGGCCGCCCGGCGCACCCGGAGCGTGATCATGCTGCTGGGACCGCTGCTCGATGAAGAGGCCAGCTACCGGCTGCCCTATGCCGGCGGCTGCGATTTGGGGACGCGCACCGTGGGTCCGCATGTGCAGGCGCTGCGCGAATTCGGGTTGTCTGTGAAGGCGCATTCCGGATTTTACGCCGTGCAGGCTCCGGTAGCCGATGCCGAGGACCGCTCGTTTGTGCTGACCGAGCGCGGGGACACCGTGACGGAGAATGCGATCATGGCCGCAGCGCACCGGGAGGGCACCACCGTGATCCGCAACGCCAGCCCGAACTACATGGTCCAGGATCTGTGCTTCTACCTTCAGGGGCTGGGCATTAGCGTGGACGGCATCGGCAGCACCACGCTGACCATCAGAGGCAAAGCTCGGATTGATGTGGACATCGAGTATTCGCCCTCCGAGGACCCGATCGAGGCGATGAGCCTGATCACGGCCGGCATTGTGACGGGTTCCGAGGTGACGATCAGGCGGGTACCGATCGAGTTCATGGAAATCGAGCTCAGTGTACTGGAGCAGATGGGCTTCCAATACCTGAAATCCGCCGAATACACCGCGCACAACGGCCATACCCGGCTGGTGGACATCACCACTATGCCGTCGACGCTGACCGCGGCGGCGGACAAGATCCACCCGATGCCATTCCCCGGGCTGAACATTGACAATCTTCCGTTCTTCGCGGTGATTGCCTCCTGCGCCGAGGGGTCGACACTGATCCATGACTGGGTCTACGAGAACAGGGCCATTTACCTGACTGAGCTCAACCGGCTCGGCGCCCGAGTCCGGTTGCTGGATCCCCACCGGCTCGACGTCACCGGGCCCACCCGCTGGAGGGCGGCGGAAATCGGCTGCCCGCCGGCGCTGCGTCCTGCGGCCTGCATTCTGCTGGCGATGCTCGCGGCCAAGGGGACCTCCGAGCTGCGGAACATCTACGTGATTGAGCGTGGCTACGAGGATCTGGCCGAGCGGCTGAACGCCCTTGGCGCCGAGATCGAGTACTTCCAGGACTGACTCGTGGAGATCTAGAGACCGTCGAGGGCAGCAGCCAGATCGGCGGTGAGGTCCGCGATGTCCTCCAGCCCCACAGAGAGCCGGAGAACACCGTCGGTCAGCCCGATGGCGGCCCGCCCTTCCGGCCCCATCGCCCGGTGCGTGGTCGTCGCCGGATGCGTGATCAGCGACTTGGCATCGCCGAGGTTATTGGAGATGTCGATGATCGTCAGGGCATTCAGCAGCGCAAAAGCGGCTTCCTTGCCCGTCCTCGCCGTCGCCGTTAGCGTTGTCCCTGCGTAGCCGGCCTCGCCGGACGTGCCGCTGGGGAGTGTCTTCGTCCCGCTTCCAGACCCGGTTTGGCCCGTGCGGGGTGAGGCCAGCTCGAAGGTCAGTACCGTGCCGCCGGCCTTCATCTGACGCCGCGCCAGCTCAAACTGCGGGTGCGAGGGCAGCAGCGGGTATCTGACCCAGCTCACCGCGGGATGCTGTTCAAGGAACTCCGCGAGCCGCAGTGCATTTGCCGCGGAGTGCGCCACCCGTAGGCCCATGGTCTCGAGCCCCTTCGTCAGCACCCAGGCGTTGAAGGCCGACAGGGCGGGCCCGGTGTGGCGCATCAGCTGCTTGACCGGCCCGTCAATAAATTCTTTGGTGCCCAGGATGGCACCACCGAGGACACGTCCCTGACCGTCAATGTGCTTGGTCCCGGAATATACGATGACGTCCGCACCCAGGTCGCCGCACTTCTGCAGCAGCGGAGTGGCGAAGACATTATCGGCCACCACCGTGGCGCCGGCCGCATGGGCCAGCTCGCAGACCGCCCTGATATCGATAATTTCCTGCATCGGGTTCGACGGCGATTCGAAGAAGACCGCCGTCGTGGGCACGGACAGCGCCTCCCGCCACTGCTGCTGGTCCGCACCGTCGACAAACACCGTCTCGACGCCCCAGCGCGGCAGGATTTCGCTAAGAATCACAAAACAGGAGCCGAACAGCGAACGGGCGGCGACCACCCGGTCCCCGGCCGCCAGCAGAGCTCCAAGGGCGGTGAAAACGGCGGACATCCCGGATGCGGTGGCGAAGCAGGCCTCCGTGCCCTCGAGCAGCCGCAGCCTTTCCTGGAACGTGGCCACGGACGGGTTCCCGTACCGGGAGTAGACGAAACGGTCCACCTCGCCGGTGAAGGCCGCCTCGGCCGCCTCCGCGGATTCATACACATAACCGGAGTTCAGGAAGAGCGCCTCCGAGGTCTCCTGGAAATTAGAGCGGTCCAGGCCACCGCGTACCGCCTGGGTATCCGGCGCCCAGCCCGACGCGTTCTGATTAAAATTGCTCATCTCGGTCCTTAACTGTTGGCGCTATTTGCAGGGGAGCTTGCGGTTTTTCCAGCCATTGACGATCCGGTCCCCGTAAGTGTCGGGGATGCCTTCGAACCCTTCCAGCACATTCCAACTGGTGAAACCCGCGGCCGACGCTTCCTCCGCGGCGCTGACCGAACGCACGCCGGAACGGCAGAGAAAAACCAGCTCCGTTTGCCCCTCCGCGGGGATCAGGCCGTACAGCTGTTCGAGGAAATCCCGGTTCTGCATTCCGCCGGCCAGGTTCCACTGGATGAACAACGGGTCACGGCCAGCCGCCGATGTATCCGGCACGCCGATGTGATTCCATTCGGCCGCGGTCCGCACGTCCACCAAAACGGCACCGGCCACCAGCTTTTCCCAGGCCTGCGCCGGGGTGAGATCGCCCGCGTAACTCATTGGACGCCGTCGTCCGTCATGCCCGCACGGGGCTGCCCCGTAGCGGGCAGATCCGCATGGGGCCGCCCCGTACCGGTCTGGCCGGCTCCGCGCAGTACGACCGCCTGCGCGGCAACGGTCCTTCCGCCGTCGAACGCCAGCGACGGGCTGCCATGGAGAATATAGCCCTCGGCCAGCGCGGCGCTGACGCGTTCGCAAAACGAACGGTCATCGGGACCGGTGAGCAGGCGATAGGGGAGCGGGCTTTGTTCAGCGGGTGCTGCTGTCACGGTAGTCTCCTCATTGCAATTGAAGGATGCAAGCGTGAGGTGCAGTCAGATCCGGGCATTGCCGGGAGCGTTCGCGCTTGCAGCCCGTGGCCGTGCGGCCAAGGTTTGCCGAGTAGTCACCTGAGGCACCCCGCCGGGAAAGAGGGTTGCCGGCCAGCAAGTCAGGGCTTGGCGCTGGCGCTCGTTACTCATCTAGAAATTAGCACATCGCCGGATCGGCCGGTCAACGCGGCACCTGAGTGTGGCGCCGGATGACGGACGACGGCGCCCCCCACCCCATCGATAACGCACTTCGTGCCCATGTTGCGGCCGGGGATGGGCGCGAAGTGCGTCACCGATGGGGGGCTACTCCGCGCTGGCGATCAATTCGTTCAGCTCGGCGGTCAGCGCAGCGCGCACGTCCGGGTTGCCGATCTCCCGTCCGTCGATATGATTCACGGGCGCGAGCAGCCGGATGCTGGAAATCAGCCACACCGCGTCAGCATCGAACAGATCCCGCGGCTCCACGGGGCCGTAGCCCAGCTCCCAACCGGCGGTCTTGGCGGCCGTGAACAGCGAACCCTGCGAGGTGCCGGGCAGGATTCCGCTGTCCAGCTGCGGCGTGATCAGGCGCTTGACACTGTCCGGCCCGTCGCCTTCCGCGTGGGCCAGCAGAACGGACGACGTCGGACCCTCCAGTACGCGCCCGTCACCGCTGGTGAAAATCACGTCGTCAGCGCCGTGCGCCCGGGCGTAGCGCAGGGCCGCCATATTGACGGCGTAGGAGAGGGTCTTGGCACCCAGCAGGAGCCAGGGTGCGCGGTCAGCGATGGAGCTGTCATAGCCGCGGTCCAGCAGCAGCACATCGACTCCGTTTTTACGCTGTGCCCGGCCGGCTGCGGGCGGTTCCGAGGCCTGGACCCACGCGGTGGGCGTGGTGCTGCCCTCGATACCACGGGTGACGATGAGCTTCAGCACCATCTCATCGCGGGCCTCGCTTCCGGTCTCGCTTCCGGGTGCGTCGGCCTCCCCGCCGGTCTCGCTTCCGGGGGCGTCGGCGCGGTTGCGGCGGAATTCGGTGACCGCCGTTGCCATCGCGCGGCGCCACGCGTCCTGGGAGGGGATCTGCAGATCCATCGCGCGGGCCGAGGAATCAAGCCGGTTCAGGTGGGCCTGGGGTTTCCGCGGCGTCCCGCCGACCACGAGCAGGGATTCGAACACGCCGTCCCCGCGCGTGGCTCCCTGGTCCGTCGCCATCAATGTGGGCTTGCCGGCGTCGGCAATGCGCCCATCCGGAGCGGAGGGATCCAGAAACACCAAAACAGTCATGGTTTCAGCTTAGTGCCGCAGTCAGGACCGCATTCCGCCCCCCCCTCACAGCATCTGAGGTGCCCGTTTTGGGGCAGATTCGCCGGACTGGCCACATTACGGGCACCTCAGATGAGGCTGGCGGTCAGCCGGGGAAGACCGAGCCGAGCGCGGAGAGCACGCCGTACGCCTTCGCTTGGACCTCCAGCCATTCCTCCTGCGGATCCGAATCGGCGGTGATCGCGCCGCCCGCGCCCAGACTGAGCCGTCCGCCGCCGTCGTCCGTGGTTTCGATCACCAGTGTGCGGATGGTGACGGACAAATCGGCGGCGCCATTGAGGGAAAAATAGCCGACGGCGCCGGAGTAGATGCCGCGCGGGGCGGCTTCCAGCCAGTCCAGGATGGCCATGGTGCTTATTTTTGGCGCCCCGGTCATCGAGCCGGCCGGGAATGCGGCGGCCACAGCCTCGGTGCGGGCGGTCCCGGGCCGCAGCTGCGCCTCGATGGTGCTGACCATCTGGTGCACGGTGGCGTAGCTTTCCACCACGCAAAGGCGCGGAACCGAGAGCGAATCCGGCACCGCAAAGTGCGAGAGGTCATTGCGGAGCAGGTCCACAATCATGACGTTCTCCGCCCGGTCCTTGGTGGAATTCTCCAGCTCGGATTTCAGCGCCGCATCCCGGGCCGGATCAGGATGCCGGCGGCGCGTGCCCTTGATCGGCTCTGCCCGCATGGTGCCGTCGGCGGTGATCCGCAGGAAACGCTCGGGCGAACTGCCGGCCACGGCGAGGGTGCCGAAGCGCAGGTAGCTGGCAAATGGCGCCGGGTTCCGCCGGCGCAGCTGCCGATAGATCCGCAACGGATCCAGCGGAACCGCGGTGCTGGCCGTCAGTGCGGTCGTCAGGCAGACCTCGTAGGAATTACCGTCCGAAATCTCCGTTTGCGCCCGGGAAATTTTATCCTTGTAGGCTGACGCGGAATCCCGGACGGCGAACACCGGAGCCTCGGCGTGCGTCCCGGGCTCCTTCATCAGCTTCATCAGCGGCCCGGCTGTCGGCGCCCCGGCCGTCAGCGGGTGGGCCGCGGCTCCGGAGCCCGGCGCCTCCATCGGGAGCGCCGCCGCCCGGAGCGCCCAGACGGCGGCGCGCGCGGTGGCCAGCCACGCCCCTGGCTCCGTGGACCGGTCCGCAACAGCCGCGGCGCGGCCCTGCTCGGTCAGAGCCAGGAGGTAGACGCAGCGGCAGGCATGGTCGACGACCACCGCCCGTCCGGCGAAGATCAGCGCGGCATCATCGGGGCGACCGGTCGTTCCCGGACCGGCGGCATCGGCTCCGCCGGTCTCCCGCTTGAGTTCATAGCCCAGATAACCGAGCCAGCCGAGGGTGAATCCGCAGTCATAACCATCGGGCGTACGGATGCCCTTGCGGCCCCAAACGGTATCCAGCCAGCGGAAAAACGGATCCCGGACCCGGGCCGTCACGGCTCCGGTCCTGATCTTTGTCACGCCGTCCCCGTGCCGGGCAAACTGACCGTAACTGCCGCCGTCGTCGGCCATGATCGAGAACCGGCTCCGCGGGTCCAGATCGGTTTCGCCAGATCCGCCCGGCGCGGACGGCCCGGGCGGCGCGTGGCCCGGTGAACCCGTTCCGGGACTTTGCCCGGCCGCGGCATCCGAACTGTCGAGCCAGACGGCGTTTCCGGAGCCATCGTAAAGCCTCTCGAAGAGCGCCTCCGGATCCGGATAAGCGTCCAGCCGCTGCACCTGTAGTTCCAGCCCGCCGCGGCGGGCCCGTTCCGGCGCCAGCAGCGCCTCCAGCGGCGGCAGAGAGGTCAGCGCCAGCAGCACCTGGGCCGGCACCGAATCATCGGCGCGCCCCTCGACCAACAGATCCGCGCTCGCGGCGGCGCCGTCGTCGGCCAGCAGCTCATCCTCCTGCCGGGCCCAGACTTCCCAGAATTCCGCATAGGTTTCCCCGTCCCGGGCCAGCGCACGGGCCTTGCGCTCGCCGGCCGCGGCTTCGACCCAGATGACGGCGTCCAGATAGGGCGCGGCCGACGAATGCGCGGCCCCAACGCCCTCAACGATCACGATCTCGGCCGGCTCGGTGGTGCACGGCGCTCCGTCGTAGTGGTTTTCCCAGTCCCAGCTGGTCCACTGTGCCGGCAGGCCCCGCCGCAGCGGCGCGAGGACCGTGCTCACGTAGCGCTCGATGCCGGCGGCCAGACCGTTCCAGCCGGGATAGATGTCCTCAAGGTGGAAGACCGAGACCTTGCGGTGTTCGCGCAGCAGGGCGGCCAGCTCCAGCGCCAGCATGGTTTTGCCGGCTCCGGATCGGCCGTCGATGCCGATGATCACCGGCGCGGTGCTGCTAGCTCCGAGCATCGGGCACCCCGGCCGTGGGCTGCGTGCCGTTGCCGGCCGGCGGCGCAGGGACAGTCCCGGCCGGCGGGGCAGGGACAGTCCCGGCCGGCTGTGGACGGCCGCGGTAGCCTGGGAGGGGGGCAAGGATCCGGTAAGGCAGGGTCATTTCAACAGTGTAGCGAGGGCGCCGAAAGTGCCGGCAGCGGACGGGCTGCGCTGGTGCAGGGCGGCGGGGCAGCGGGACTTCGGTGACGGGGTCAGATGACCACGAGCAGGACGCCGACGGCGATGAAGAGCAGTCCGAAGATCCTGTTCAGCGTGAGCTGGCCGCGTTCGCTGGCGGTGACGTGCTGGAGTTGTTTGGCTCCCGCGGCGAAGATCAACCACATCACGACGACGTCGATCAACACCACGGTGGCCGTCAGGACAGCGTACTGCTGCAGCAGCGGCTCCCGCGGGCGGATGAACTGCGGCATGAAGGCGAGGAAGAAGACGATCGCTTTGGGATTGAGCAGATTGACCCAGAAACCGCGCAGGAACATGGAGCCGCGTGGCTCGACTACCCCGCCGGCGGAGACATCGGCACCGGTGCCGGCCTTCGCGAGCAGCTTCCGGACGCCCAGATAGACCAAATAGGCCGCCCCGGCGTATCGGATGATGTGGAAGGCCAGCGGCGAACTGGAAACCAGGAGGCCGACGCCGGCGGCAACAATTACGATGTGGATGATCAGCGCAAGCTGCTGGCCCAGAATTCCCCAGAGCGCGCGCCGAAAGCCCGCCGTCAGGGCATTGCTCATGGTGTTGATGGCTCCGGCGCCGGGGGTCAGACTGATCATCGCGCCGGCCCCCACCAGGGCCAGCCATAGGGAAAATTCCATTCCGCCAGCCTAAAGCCAGTTCCACGCTGTGTTTACGCGGGGCTGATCCAGTAGCGGCGCTTGCCGTTGCGGCTGTCCTCGTAAACTCCGTCATTGCGCTCGATGGTTGCCCGCGAACCGGCGTTCGACTCGTCACACGTCAACAACACTTGGTCTATGCCCAGCGTCCATGCGACCGGCAGTATCTCGCGCAGCGCGTTGTTCGCGTGGCCCCGCCGTCGTTCGCTGGGGCGGACGCTGTAACCGATGTGCCCGCCCTCCTGGAGAAGATATTCGTTGAGTTCATGCCTGACGGCGATGGATCCGAGGAAAGTGTCTGCGTCAACGATCCATCGGTAGGTGCACGGGACGTAGCCTTCCTTGCGCCTGGCATCCGGCAGCGCGTCCGCGATCAGCGCGGCGGTAAAACGTCGAAAAGTCTTAGGATCCCGCAGCTCATCGAGCGGCCACTGCTCAGCTCCCACGCCCTCCACTCCCGCGCCGTCCAGATGGGCGCCCTGAAACTCTTCGGCGCCTGCCAACCAGGAATTGTGCAGCCGGATGTCCGGAACGATGAGTGAGGTCATCAGTCGATCCTATGGGGACAACAGGTGAATCACGTGCTCCTTCGGTAGTAGATGCCTTTTACCAAACGGTCGTGAGCCCGGCGAGATCGGCGAAGACCGGATCCGCCGTAATGAGCGGCAGGCCTTCAATCAGCGCCTGGGCAGCAATAAGGCGGTCGAATGGGTCGCGATGCGCCCAGTCGAGTCGTCCTGCTTCCAGCGCATGCAGCCCCGAGACCTGCAATTCTACAGAGGCAAGCTCCAGCACGTGACGCCGGTAGCCCACAAAGAGGGCGTCCAAATCAGGGAGCCGGCCTATCCGGTGCTTGTACGCCAGCTCGTAGGCCGTGGCAGCCGACACGACCAGGACGTGGTCTACCGATTGAATGAGGCGCCGCGCTTTGGCCGACAGTTTGCGCGGTTCGGTCAGTGCCCAGACGAGGGCGTGACTGTCGAGGAGATAAGTGGTTGCTCCCATAGCTGCAGATCCTCCTCTTCGGCGGGATCGAGGAAGTCATCGGGGAGGTGGCCGTTCACAAAGCCGAGACGGCGCTGTGTGGGGCGCTCGATTTTCACCAGGCGGGCCACCGGTTTACCGGCCTTGGCGATGACAACTTCTTCACCTCTGTCAACGAGGTTCAGCAGCTCGGAAAATCGCGTTTTTGCGTCCTGGACGTTGTACTGACCCATGTTGACCAAGTCTACTTGATCAACCTCGGCCACAAAAGGATCCGGGCTGTAGCGGTATGGGAATTCGGGATATTCGTAGCTCATGATTCGATGCTACGGGCGTGCTCCGGCGAGGCAAGCTTTGGGCCGTTGGACCTGCACAAGGTGTGCCGCACAAAGCCACGTGGAGGACCAGTGGTCCTCACAGGCGGCTAGGCCCGGGCGATGATCTCCCCGTTCGGGATCGCGAACCAGCCGTCCGCGGCGGCGCCCCAGGCGCGCCAGCCGGCGGAGATCCGCTCCAACGTGGCATGGTCCGCCAGCCCATACTCCACTGCCTGCTTGGCGAAGGCGGAATGAACAACCCGGTCAGCCCAGACACCGGCGTGCCATTGGCGCTGCTCGTCCGTGGCATAGAGCCAATTGGCCGACGACGGCGCAATGTCAGTGAAACCGGCGGCCTGCGCCCAGCTGACCAGGCGTCGACCGGCGTCGGGCTCCGCGCGGTTATGCCGGGCCAGTTCCTGATAGAGGGTCATCCAATCGTCCATTTCGGGCAGTTGCGGATACCAGAACATGCCGTGGAAGTCCGCATCCCGTACGGCCACGATGCCGCCCGGTTTGGCCACGCGGCGCATCTCCCGTAAGGCCGCAACCGGATCGGTCAGGTGCTGCAGCACCTGGTGTGCGTGGACGACGTCGAACTGACCGTCAGGGAAATCAAGATCGTATATGTTTCCGGTCTGGAAGCTCAGATTGTCCAGATGCCAGTCGGCTGAAAGCTCCTCCGCCTGGGCCACCACCTCCGGTGCCCGGTCCAACCCAATGACCTCCCCCGGCGCCACCAGGCGGGCGAAATCCACGGTAATTGTTCCCGGGCCGCTGCCGACGTCGAGCATCGAGAGCCCGTGCGTCAGGTACGGCAGCAGATACGCGGCGGAATTCGCGGCGCGCCGGGCCGTGTGCGAGCGCAGCACGCTTTCGTGATGGCCGTGCGTGTATACATCTTCGCTGGGACCGGTTTCGCTCATGCTCGGACATTACGCCCGTGCATGTGGCTGCGCCAGCGGAAGTACCAGCTGCGGCCGAAAAATGTCGCGTCAAGCCGGAGAGAGCCGAAACCGACTTGAAGAATTATGACCTTAGGCTAGACAGGGGCCCGGAAATACGATGTGGCGGCTGCAGCGAAGGTGGAAGGGTTGGGGTCAGTTGTGGAGGACGGGACTCCCGCGGGGCGTTGCGGTGGCGGCGTGAGCTGCGCATCGCCGGCTTCTACGGTCGTGCGGGCAGCAGCCCTGCGCAGTCGCTGCCCCGCACGGTGCGCAGAATCCATCGCCGCCCAAAGCGCGCACGGCCCTCGTGACCGCTCGGGCACCGTGACCCGGCCCGCCCGAGCCCGTGCGCCGCGCTCCGGTGCCGCAGGCCGCCCACGCGGGCCCCGTCGCCGTCGTCCGTTCGCCTAAAGTGAAACTTGAGCCAACCACGCTCAACTTGATTTGACATCGATTCCGGTCTGAGTAGGGTTGAGTGCAGAACGCTCAATGGACCGCTGGTTGAGCGGAGTCGGCGGGCCTCGAAGGTTGGGGCCGGCGGCGAACTCTGGCAGCGGAAACTGAAAGGAAACGCCCTTATGTCACGTGCAGTAGGAATTGACCTCGGAACCACGAACTCCGTCGTCTCCGTGCTCGAAGGCGGCGAGCCCACCGTCATCGCCAATGCCGAAGGCGGCCGCACCACGCCGTCCGTTGTTGCCTTCTCCAAGACCGGTGAGGTCCTGGTCGGCGAGATCGCCAAGCGCCAGGCCGTCAACAACATCGACCGCACCGTCGCCTCGGTCAAGCGCCACATGGGCACCGACTGGTCCGTCGCGATCGATGACAAGAAGTACACGGCGCAGGAAATCTCCGCACGGATCCTGATGAAGCTCAAGAACGACGCCGAAAGCTACCTCGGCGAGAAGGTCACCGACGCCGTGGTCACCGTTCCGGCGTACTTCAATGACGCCCAGCGCCAGGCCACGAAGGAGGCCGGCGAGATCGCCGGACTGAACGTGCTCCGCATTGTCAACGAGCCCACGGCTGCCGCGCTGGCCTACGGACTGGACAAGGGCAAGGAAGACGAGCTCATCCTGGTCTTCGACCTCGGCGGCGGCACCTTCGATGTCTCCCTGCTGGAGGTCGGCAAGGATGAGGATAATTTCTCCACCATCCAGGTCCGCTCCACCTCGGGTGACAACCGCCTCGGCGGCGACGACTGGGACCAGCGCGTGGTGGATTACCTGCTCAAGCAGCTCAAGGTCAAGGGCATGGATCTGTCCAAGGACAAGATCGCACTGCAGCGTCTGCGCGAAGCGTCGGAGCAAGCGAAGAAGGAGCTCTCCTCCGCGACCAGCACCAACATCTCGCTGCAGTACCTGTCCGTCACACCCGACGGCCCGGTACACCTGGACGAGCAGCTGACCCGCGCCAAATTCCAGGAACTGACCTCGGATCTGCTCGAGCGCACCAGGAAGCCGTTCCAGGACGTCATCAAGGAAGCCGGCATCAAGGTTTCCGACATCGACCACATCGTGCTCGTCGGCGGATCCACCCGGATGCCGGCCGTTTACGACCTCGTCAAGGAGCTCGCCGGAGGCCAGGAGCCCAACAAGGGCGTCAACCCGGATGAGGTTGTGGCCGTTGGTGCCGCGCTGCAGGCCGGTGTCCTCAAGGGCGAGCGCAAGGATGTGCTGCTGATCGACGTCACCCCGCTTTCCCTGGGGATCGAGACCAAGGGCGGCATCATGACGCACCTGATTGAGCGCAACACGGCCATCCCGACCAAGCGTTCGGAGACCTTCACCACCGCCGATGACAACCAGCCCTCCGTGGCTATCCAGGTCTTCCAGGGCGAGCGCGAGTTCACCCGGGACAACAAGCCGCTGGGAACCTTCGAGCTGACCGGCATCGCACCGGCCCCGCGCGGGTTACCGCAGGTTGAGGTCACCTTCGATATCGACGCCAACGGCATCGTGCACGTGTCCGCCAAAGACAAAGGCACCGGCAAGGAGCAGTCCATGACGATCACCGGCGGGACCGCGCTGTCCAAGGATGACATCGACCGGATGGTCCGCGAGGCCGAGGAGCACGCCTCCGAGGACAAGGCACGCCGCGAGCAGGCCGACCTCCGCAACAGCGCCGAGCAGCTGCAGTACTCGGTGGCCAAGATCCTGACGGACAATGACGACAAGCTCCCGGAAGACGTCAAGACAGAGGTTACGGCCGACGTCGACGCCCTTAAGGCCGCGCTGGCCGGAACCGACGACGACGCTGTCAAGAGCACGTTTGAGAAGCTGCAGGCTTCGCAGTCCAAGCTCGGCGAGGCCATCTACGCCGCAGCCCAGTCCGAGGCGTCCGGCGCCGATGGTGCGGCCGGTGCTGACGCAGGTGCTGCCGCCGGCGGTGCTGCGGATGAAGATATCGTTGACGCGGAAATCGTCGACGAAGACGAGAAGAAGTAATCATGGCCAACCACGGTGACGATGCGGAGAACGCAAACGAGCAGTCACCGGTCGAGCCGGCCGGGACCCCCGACGAGGGGGCCGCGGCCGGCTCCGCCGGCGCAGCGGGCAACGCTGCCGACGGCGACGCGCTCTCCCAGGCCGAGGACATTCTCAACGGTGTTGACGTGCCCGCCGAAGAATCGGTGGTTCAGGGCAACGCTGCGGCGGAGGCCGCGGAGCTGAAGAATGACCTGCTGCGGCTGCAGGCGGAATACGTCAACTACCGCAAGCGGGTGGAGCGTGACCGCGCGGTGGCCGGCGAAATGGCAGTGATAGGTGTGCTGAATTCGCTGCTGCCCGTGCTGGACGATATCGATGCAGCGCGCCAGCACGGGGATCTGGCGGACGGGCCGTTTGCGTCCATTTCCGTCAAACTGGAAAACACGCTGAAAACGTATGGTCTGACGCGCATCGATGAAACCGGTGTAGCGTTCGATCCGACCGTGCATGAGGCATTGATCCAGCAGCCGGGCCAGGACGTCGAGATCGATACGGTCAGCCAGGTGCTCCGCGCCGGCTACCGGACCGAAGCCCGCGTCCTGCGCGCAGCCCAGGTGATTGTGGCCGTACCGGCCTGACCCCCATCGAGTGAGCAGTAGGTGTCCTTTAGAGCCCCTATTCGTGCATCTACTGCTCACTCGATCCACGAATGTTTAGAAAGGAGACGCCTTGGCAAGTCAGGATTGGGTCGACAAGGACTTTTATAAGATCCTGGGCGTTTCCAAAGACGCTTCAGCGGCCGACGTTAAGAAGGCCTACCGCAAGCTCGCCCGCAAGTACCACCCGGATACCAATCCCGGGAATGCGGCCGCGGAGAAGACCTTCAAGGACATTTCCGAAGCATATTCGGTGCTTTCCAGCGTCGAGGACCGCGAGCAGTACGACGCCATCCGGGCCATGGGCGGGGGTGCCCGGTTCAGTGCCGGCGGTGCCGGAACGGGCGGCCAGGGGGCCGGCTTCGATGACCTCTTCGGCGGCCTCTTCAACGCCCAGCGCGGCGGCGGAACACGCAGCCGAGGTTCGCAGAGCTTCGATGCCTCCGGACTTCCGCCCGAATTCGCCGATCTCTTCGGCGGCGGTGGCGGCGGCTTCGGCGGATACCAGCCGCCTCCCACGAAGGGAGCGGACCGGACGGCGTCCACGACGATTTCCTTTGCCGGGTCGATCCGCGGGACCACGATCGGTCTGCGGGAACCATCCGGCGAGGTCATCGACGTGCGGGTTCCGGCCGGGATCAAGGACGGCCAGAAGGTGCGTGTCCGCGGCAAGGGTCAGCAGGGCGCGGCGGGCCCCGGCGATCTGATGGTCACCGTGCAGGTCAAGCCGCATCAATTCTTCATCCGCGACGGCAACGATATCCGCATCCACGTGCCCGTCACCTTCCCGGAGGCGGCGCTGGGAGCCGACATCTCCGTTCCCACGCTGACGGGCGATCTGGTCAAGGTCCGGGTCCCCGCAGGGACGCCGTCCGGGCGCACCCTGCGGGTTAAAGGCAAGGGGGTGACGACGGCGAAAACCTCCGGTGATCTGCTGGTCACCATCGATGTGGCAGTCCCGCGGAAGCTCAGCGCGGAAGCGGAAGACGCGGTAAAGGCATTCGCAAAGGCCACCGCCGACGGCGATCCGAGGTCGGAGCTGGCGGCGAAGGCCAAGCTGTAAAACCTGATCTCCACGCGGCCGTGGACGGCCTTGGTCGATCACCGAGCGCGTGGACGGCCTTGGTCGTTCACCGGTGGGAAGCTCGGCGGGCGCGTGGGTCGATCACGGAACTGACGAAAGGAGAGGCAGTTGGGCATAGATCCAGGCACCCCTATTTTCGTGATCTCCGTGGCCGCGGAGCTGGCAGAGATGCACCCCCAGACGCTGCGGCAGTATGACAGGCTGGGCATCGTTTCGCCCAGCCGCGCCCCGGGCCGCTCGCGGCGGTATTCCCAGCGCGATGTGGACATGCTGCGCGAGGTGCAGCGGCTTTCCCATGCCGGCGTCTCACTCGAAGGTATTAAGCGCATCCTGGAGCTGGAAAACCAGGTTGCGGCGCTACGGTCCCGGGTCGAAGAACTGACCGACGAGCTGGCCTCCGTTGGCTTTAATGCCCGCCGCCGCCGTGGGCGGGACGCGGCCCGGATCTTTGCCGCCGGCCTGGCGGGAGATGTGGTGACACTGACCCGCGGCGAGCGTCCGCGCCAGCGGTCCCAGGCCGTCGTCGTCTGGCGCCCGCAGCTGTAGCAGGCCGCCGTACCGACGGCGAATCAACCTCGACTCAATCTGCAGCGGAAGCTCCGGCTATTCGCTGAACAACCCGGCCAGATCCGCCGCGGTCAGCGCCCCGCCGGAGAGCGAATCACCGCTCATGACGTCGGCAAACAGCTGCGACTTCTTGGCCTTGAGCGCCATGACCTTTTCCTCGATCGTGTCCTTGGCGACGAGCCGGTACACCATGACATTCTTCTCCTGGCCGATCCGGTGCGTCCGGTCCACCGCCTGCGCCTCCGATGCGGGATTCCACCACGGGTCCAGAATAAAAACGTAGTCCGCCTCCGTCAGGTTCAGGCCGAACCCGCCGGCCTTCAGGCTTATCAGGAACAGTGGCGCTGTACCCTGTTTGAATTCGTCGACGACGGCGGCCCGGTTCCGGGTGCTGCCGTCCAGATAGCAGAACTTGGTCCCCTGCGCCGTGAGCCGCTGCCGGACCTTGCCGAGGAACCCGGTGAATTGGCTGAAGATCAGGGCCCGGTGACCCTCTTCAAGCACATCCTCGAGCTGTTCAAAGAGAACATCGAGTTTGCTGGACCGGACGCCTTCGAGCGTCTCGTCCACCAGCGAGGGGTCCAGGCTGAGCTGCCGCAGCAAGGTCAGCGACTGGAAGATGGTGAAGCGGTTCCTGTTGACATCGTCCAGCAGGCCGAGGATCTTTTGCCGTTCGCGCTGCAGATGCGTCTGGTAAACCTTCTGGTGCCGTGGATTGAGTGTAACCTCCAGCACCTGCTCCTGCTTGGGCGGCAGATCCTTAATGACCTGTTCCTTGGTGCGCCGCAGCATCAAAGGCCGCACGCGTGTCCGCAGCTTGGCCAGCAGATCCGAGTCGCCGGACTTTTCGATCGGCTTTTGATAGAACTCGCCAAAGCGCTTGGGGCTGGGAAACAGGCCCGGTGCCACGATCGAGGTCAGCGTCCAGAGTTCCATCAGGTTGTTTTCCAGCGGTGTGCCGGTGATGGCGAGCTTGAACGGGGCGGCCAGCTTGCGGGCACACTGGTAGGCCTTGGACTGGTGGTTCTTCACGAACTGTGCCTCATCCAGGATCAGCGCTGCCCACGGATGCGAGGCGTAGGATTCGAAGTCGATCCGGAACAGCGCATAGGAGGTCACCACGATGTCCGCGCCGGCAAAGAATTCGCCCGCGTCGAGCCCGCTTTTGGCGAACGTTTCACCGGCCGCCGAGGTCCGCAGCCCAGGGGCAAAGCGCAATGCCTCGGCCTGCCAGTTACCGACCACACTGGTCGGTGCCACCACCAGGAACGGAGCCGACGCGGGATTCTCTTCCTTGGCCGCGCAGATCAGGGCCAGCGTCTGAACGGTTTTTCCGAGGCCCATGTCATCGGCCAGCACGCCGCCCAGACCACTTTTGAAGAGAAAGCTGAGCCAGTTGTAACCGTCCAGCTGGTACGGACGCAATTTGGCGTTGAGTGACTCCGGCGCCGGCAGCGCTTCCGGGGCAGCCCCGCGCAGGAGACCCTCGACGGAGCTGCGCCACGCCGCCGCCTGTTGATCGACGATGCCCAGCCGCGCCAGCTCGTCCCACAGCCCGGCCTGAAAACGGCTGATGGTCAGCTCCCCGGTGCTGACGTCCTGCAGCCCGCGGGCCTCATCGATAAGTTCGCGCAGCTTATGAAGCTCCGGCAGATCGAGCGAAAAATGAGCTCCGCTGGGCAGCAGCATACGGGTATGACCGGCCGCCAGGGCAGAAAAGACGTCGGAGAAGGACACCGGTTCGCCTTCAAGGGTGATCACAATGCCCAGATCGAACCAGTCACGGTCATTGGTCGCTGTGGTGGAGATGCTGACGACAGGCGCCTCCGCGGCTTCACGATAGTCGGCTATTTCACCGGCCGTCTCGACCTCGACATCGGGCAGGAGCGCCAGTGCCGGCAGTACCTTCTCGGTAAATGCCAGCGTGTCCAGGCCATCAAGCGTGACAGCTGCCCGCAGCCGGGGCCCGCCCCACGGGTCTGTGGCTGGTTCGCCCATCGCCGGCACAAGCAACCACGGTGCCCCGATCGCCGCCAGGATGCGGGCCTCGGTCGCGTTATCCCGGGATGCGGAATCCTGCTCAGGCCCCCATAACGGCTGGGCGCTAACGTTGGTCCCGGCCGAGTAGTGCCACTCCCAATGCAGCCGGAGTGCGTGGTCCCGCCCGAAGTTGGCCAGCAACGAAAGGATGGGGGCGAAATAGGACGGCAGGTCCACTGAATGATCGGCGGAAACCACTTCCGCTGTGCGCTTGAGCTGCGGATAGAACTGGGTCAGGAAGCGTTGCTCGTCCCGGGCCGGGATGCGGACTCTGGCCGCACCGGTCACGAAGTCAAGCAACTGCTCGGAGGGTGACGTTTCGAGCGGAGCGAGCGTGATGATGCCCGGAACTACGGCGTCCGGCGCGTTCTGGACGGACATATCGGGCAGCAGCCCGTCGTCGTCGGCGTAGAACAGACCGTGGGCCGGCCGGCCGATGGAGCCAATGATGGCCGGATCGACGGGGGTTCCCCCGACGACGACGAAAGCGCCAAGATCCAGCCCTCCCTCCTCCGGACGGCTTAGATTCAGCTGCACGACGGCGGTGTCGTCCAGAACCCGGATCGGCTCCATCGAACCGCGGCTATGAACCAGGTTCAATCCAATGTCCTTGGCCTCGGACAGCAGGATCCACAGGTTTTTGCCGGCGAAGGTGTTCAGCGACAGCCACGGTGAGGCCGCGTTTTGGTGGTGGGTCGCTGGGGAGTGCGAGCCGAGAAATTCGATCAGCCACTCCAGGTGGCTTTCATTGAACTTGCGGCCGAAGTTCAGGTAATTCAGCGTGCTCCAGCCGATGCCGCTGCGGAGCCACTTCCCCTTGGCGCCCATCGCCACGGGGCGGGCGTTCAACTGTGGCGTGCTTGGACTCGTGTCCCGGTATCCGCTGATGCCCCGGCGGCTGGCCGGCGAAAATTTGGGGACAGGCTGTTCGATTTCAAATTGCAGGGCGAGGGGCGGACGGTCGTCCTGTGCGGCGCTCACCCGCGGCGGAAGCAGATTCCGCAGCGCCTCTTCCCAGCCGGATGATTCCGTAGGTACAGCGGCGGCGCCATGTGGTGCGGCGGCGCGGGCGCCGAGAACGGCTCCGATGAATGGATCGTTCTCGGCGGCGAAGAGCAGCGCAGCGACGTGCTTGCAGTTCTGTCGGGCAGGACAGCTGCAGATGCCGACCGTGCAGGACCATGCCCCATTAACCCCGTGGACGAGTTTGGCCGTGGCACTGTATTCCGTGGCGCTGCATTCGGCGGTTCCGGTTACCTTGCCACGAAGCAATCCCGTGCCTGGTTCCAACGCGATCCCGGCGACGCAGCCCGACCTGTAACAATCGAATCCGGCCGCGACGGAATGTTCATTGATGCCGGCTGCCCGGGTAACCAGCTCGGAAGAGCCGGTGGGGGAAAACGTCACTGAATAAACTTCCTGCAGGTTAATCCGGAAGCCTGACGTCCAGACCCCCAATGTCCAATCTTAGGCGGGCGGGACGGTTGCGGCGAAGCCGTGTGTCAACGAGGTGCCGTCGCGGACCTGCAGATGTCTCAGTAGCCGCTCGTGGCGTGCGCACCCTTGACCTTGACGCCGGTTGGATCGACAACCCACCACGTTCCGTCGATGCCCTGTCCCTTGACATCTCCCGGGGCAGTGTCTGCGGAGTAGCGGTACAGCGGTTGTCCGTTGATGGTCAACTGGCGCATGCCTGCCGCCGTTGTGATGACGCCAACGACCCCAGGCAGCCCGACGGCATTGGGCGGATCGTTGGCGGTAATGACAGGGGTCCATGTGGAAAGGCAGCTTCCGGTGCACTGGCTCTGTCCGGAATTGGGCACGTCCCGGTCAAAGACGTAAACGGTCCTCCCGGTGCCGTCGACGACAATCTGCCCCAAAGTGGACGAGGCATTGGTCAGGTCTGCTGCGTTGGGCGCCGGGGTGCTGGCCGCGGAGGCAGCAGCCGGCGTTGTGGCCGCCTGCGGCGCACCGGACGCGGGTGAGCCCGGTACCGTGGAGACTGCCGAGGTGGGCGCCGTCGGTATCGCGGTCCCGTTGGTCCCTCCGTTGACGGGAGTGCAGCCGGCCAGGGCGGCTGCCCCGAGGACTGCGATGATCAGAAGCCGACCGGGCCGATGATCCATGGCTGCTCTCCCTATCGCCCGCCCGGGCCGGAAAGTCCGGTGCGTTCCCAGCCTACGCCGAGCCGATGGCGCGCGACAGACCGTGCCGCGACCGCGGGTTGCGCTGAGCCGGGCTGCGCTGAGCCGGGCGCGCTGCCCTGACCGGGACGGGCTGCGCTGATCGGGACGGCCGTGCTCAGCCGGATGGGCCATGCTCCCGGCGGGAAGCCGCCCTGCGCGAGGCGCGGCGGCTGAGTTCAAAGCTGGCTACAATCCGCATGGCCAGCGCGGGTCCGATGCCGTCAACCTCCAGCAGATCCTCCACGGTGGCCTCGGTGAGCGCCGCGGCTCCCGACGTCTTCTGCAGAACCCGTGCGGCCAGTTCCATGCTGCTGCAGCCGGGCACTCCGGAACCAACGACCACGGCCAGCAGCTCGGCATCCCGTAGCCTGCGTACGCCCACCCGCCGAAGCCTTTCGCGCGGACGGTCCGCCGCGGCCATTTTCGCTATCGCTGTATGTTCTTTCATGCTTCGACGCTAGGCGTGCGTACGCGCGTGCGCACGGTCAGCAGTCAATTTGTGTGACCCAACGGCCGAAAAAGAAGGGTGCAGGGATGGACGGCCCTCCCGCGGAGGAGCCTAAAGGCGCCGGAAGGTGAGATCGAAAACGGTCCGCCCGGCCAACTGCGCCTTGTTCTCGAACCCCGTCAGGACCCGACCGGCGAAGCGCGGGGCCCAACCACCCTCGGCATCCGGCTCACCGGACCGGTCGCAGTCCACCGCCGTCGTCCTGGCCTCGGTGAGCGGACTATCGGCGCCGGTGCGCTCGCCGTCGTGCACATTTGCAAAGTCTTCGGCGGCGGAGAGCACCTCGCGCATCTGCCGGGCATAATCGGACCAGTCCGTCGCCAGCCGCCAGAGGCCGCCCGGTTCCAGAACGCGGGACACCAGCGGTGCGAAGGACTCCTTCACCATGCGGCGTTTGTTGTGCCTGGTTTTGTGCCAAGGGTCGGGGAAAAAAACCCAGACCTCGCTCACCGATCCGGCCGGAAGCATGGTGTTGAGCACCTCTGGAGCATTCGCCTGGACAACGCGCACGTTCGTCAGCGAGCGCGAGGCGACTTTCAGCAGCGTCTGCGCCAGCCCGGGAAGGTAGACCTCCACGGCCAGGAAGTCCTTGTCCGGGTTCCGTTCGGCGGCAAAGACCACGGCGTCCCCGAGCCCGGAGCCGATCTCCACGATCAACGGTGCCCGCCGGCCGAAGGTCCCCTCGGCGTCAAAGGTAAAGTCCGGGTGCACGGAGGTGTCCGCGACGTGCCGGGGAACGTCGACGGCGTACGTTTTCTGATGCTCTTCCCACGCCCGCTCGCGCCGCCCCTGCAGCCGGGTGCCCCGGCGGACAAAGGAAACGGGCTGGGCCTGATAGGTCCCGTGCGAGGCCTGGCTGCCGGGTGTCACGGCGCGCGGAAGTGACGCGGCGGTGGAATCTGTAAGTTCATTCATTCCCTCCAGAATACCGTCCAGGGTGCGCCATCGCCCGACTGCCGGTCCGGACGGCAAGGACGACGACGGCGGCACCCGGCGGTCGCTGCCGTGCCGGGTGCCGCCGTCGTCGGCTTCATCGAAGTGTTTCGGTCAGGTCAGGTCTTTGGCCTTGGTTTCCGGGATGCTGAAGATCACGGTGAAGGACAGCAGCAGCAACACGATCGTGTACACCGCAAAGACATTGGGGCCGAACGAAGAGTTCAACCAGGTCTGAAGGTACGGCGCGGTTCCGCCGAAGAGCGCCACGCAGATGGAATAGGGGATTCCTACCCCGATGGTGCGGATGCTTGTCGGGAACAGCTCCGCGTACACCGCGGGAACGATGGACGCACTGGAGGCGAGGAAGAACAACATGACGGACATCGAGACGATCAGCTGCCACGGCTGGTTCCCCAGCAGCCACGTCATCGGAAAGAAGAAGACCGCGGCGCCCAAAGCCCCTGCCCACAAAACGGGTTTGCGGCCAATCCTGTCCGACAACCTGCCCCACAGCGGCAGCGCAATCAGGAAGACCACGTTGGCCGCGAGCCCGGACCACAGGGCAGCGCCGCGGTCCATGCCCAACGACGTCGACGCGTACGTGGGAGCAACAATTCCCCAGGTGTAATAGGCAACCGTGAGGCCAACCGTTAAGCCGATCACCTGCAGAGCCTGCTTGCGGTAACGCACAATCTGGGGCCACACCGGTTCCCGCTTGACGGCCTTCGGCTCGCTGTCGAAGATCTGGGATTCCTTGAGTCTGGCCCGCATGACCAGTGCGTAGAGGCCGAAAACACCACCCAGAATAAACGGCAGCCGCCAGCCCCAGGCCACCATGTCGGCCTTGCTCAGCAGCACCGTCAGCATCGCGCCCAGCAGTGCGCCGAACATATTGCCGAACGTCCCGGAGACGTAAATCAGGCTGGCCCAGAACCCCCGTTTGGCGCGCGGAGCGATTTCGGACAGATAGGTCTGCGCGGACGGCAGCTCACCGCCGTGGGCGAGGCCCTGGATCAGGCGTGCCACCAACAGCACTAGTGAGGCCACAACGCCCGTGGCAGCGAACGTCGGGGCAACGCCGATCATCAGGCTGCCCAGTGCGGCCACCCCGACGGTCAGCGTCATGGAGCGCTTGCGGCCGAACCGGTCGCCGATCCAGCCAAAGAGGAAGCCGCCGAAGGGGCGGGCCAGGAAGCCGACGGCGAAGATCGCCAAGGTGGACAGGATGGCGGACAGCGGGTCGGCGCTGCTGAACAGCTGGGTGGCGAAAAACGGGGCGAAGGTGGCATAAATGGCCCAGTCGTACCATTCGACGGCGTTGCCGACGCCGGTGCCGAGAAGGGTCTTGGCTAAGCTCCGGGAGCTTTTCGCCGGGCTCGCCGGCGCCGCGGCGGTTGCGTTGGTCATCGCTTTGATTCCTTGGTTTCGGGGTTTTCTGCGGGCTGCGCTGCGCGGGTGACGTTCGCGGAGCCGGCCAGTTGCGCGAGACGGCTGACGGCCAGATGGCTGTACAGTGCGGTTCCGTCAGCGAGCACGCCGTCGTCGAAGGTGGCGTAGGCGGAGTGGTTGAACGGCGTGTTGTTGTAGTCGGCCCCGGGCGCGGCCGCGCCAAGGCCGATGAACGAGCCCGGGACCTCGTTCAGCACGCGGGAAAAGTCCTCCGAGCCGCTCATCGGCATGGCCCAGCGGCTGTGCCGGGAAGCGCCGAAGAGTTCATCGATGGCGTTTTCCGCGTGCATGGTTTCTTCCACGTCGGTGATCGTGACGGGGTATTCACGGTTGTACACCACATCAACCTCCAGCCCGTGGGCCGCGGCGATGCCGTGCAGCAGGCGGGGGACCGCCGTCATCATGTCCTGCTGGGCCGCCGTGGAAAACGTGCGGATCGTGGCTTCAAACCGGGCGGTTTCCGGGATGATATTCCGCTTGGTCCCTGCCTGCAGCACGCCCACGCCCAGGACCACCGGATCAAACATGTTGAACTGGCGGGTGACCATGACTTGGAGCGCGGTCACCATTTCGCTGACAACGGTCACCGGATCCTTGGCCTTGTGCGGCGCGGACCCGTGGCCGCCGGCGCCGAGGACCGTCACCGTCAGGCCGTCGGAGGCACTCATCATGACTCCGCGCCTGGTGGCAAACTGTCCGTGCGGTTCCAGACCGGAAAAGACGTGCATGCCGAACGCGGCGTCCACCCGCCGTCCCGCGGCCTCCAGAACGCCTTCCCGGACCATCACGGCGGCGCCGTCGCAGCCCTCCTCGCCGGGCTGAAACATAAACACCACGTCGCCCGACAGGCTGTTCCGCCGTTCCGCGAGCAGCCGGGCGGCTCCCACGAGCATGGCGGTGTGCAGGTCATGGCCGCAGGCGTGCATGGCGCCATCCACGCGGGAGCTGAAGCCGACGCCGGTGCGCTCCTGGACGGGCAGGGCATCCAGATCCGCCCGCAGCAGTACAACGGGCCGGGCCGCTCCGGCGGCTGTGCCGGCTTTACCGGCTGCAGCGTCCGAGCCGGCGGCCGTGCCACCTGCTCCGCGCAATACCGCGGTGACGGAACTGCAGTCCCGGCCCAGGGTGATTTCCAGCGGCAGGTCGGCCAGTTGCTGCAGGACCTTTTCCTGTGTGCGGGGAAGGTCAAGACCAACCTCGGGTTCCTGATGCAGCTCATGGCGGAAGCGGATGATCTCCGGGGCCAGCTCGGCTGCCTGCTGCGTCAGTGACAAAGTCTTCTCCTTGGGTTGTGGCTCGATCGTAGAATTGCGGTTCAAATAATTGTCTGGTGATGTGGTTCACATCGACCGAAATCGCTGGAAAACTGCATATTGTTGTAGTTGAGCCAAATAACCGCGCATGAAGGAACGTCCGTGGAGCTATCTGAAGATGATCTGGCCTTGATCCACGCGCTGCAGATCGCCCCGCGGGTGAGCTGGTCGGACGCGGCTGAGGTTTTGGGCTCCCATGCCACCACGCTGGCCGCGCGATGGGAGCGCCTGCGCGGCTCCGGCGCGGCCTGGGTTACGGCCCACCTCATCGGCGAACCGGAGCAGATGTCGCTGTCCTTCCTGGACGTCGATTGTGAGCTGGACCGTCGGGCGGCGGTGATCGAGGCCGTCTGCAATATTCCCGAGATCATCACCGTGGACGAGGCGGCCCGAAACCGCGACCTGATCCTCACGGCCATTACGCCGTCGCTGGCCGTGCTGAGCCAGCAGGTTATTCCGTTGCTTGCCGCGGTCCCTGGGCTCAGCCGATACCAGGTTTCGCTTTGCACCGCTCTGCACCTGGGCGGCCACAGCTGGCGGCTCAATGTCCTGACCCGGGCTCAGCAGCTGCGCCTGCGGCAGCTGCACCGTCCGGAGGCAGGCCCGGCGGTGGCGCCGCCGTCGAACTATCCCCAGATCGTCCCTGTACTGATGCGCGACGGTCGGGCGACGTCGGCCGAGGTGGCCCGGGAGATCGCCGGCAATGCCGCGACCGTCCGCCGCCAGCTGAACCGGCTGTTGGCCAGCAATCTGCTGTCCTTCCGTTGTGAAATAGCGCAGGGCTGTTCCGGTTACCCCGTCAGCTGCCAATGGTTTGCGAAAGTTCCGGCCGGGCGCCATAGGGCGGTGGCCGAGGTGCTGCGCGGGTTCCGTAATGCCCGGCTGATCGCCTCCACGACCGGATCGACCAATTTCATCGTGATGTTGTGGCTGCATTCGGTGGCGGATGTGATGAGTGCGGAACTGGCCATGGCGGAGCGCGTTCCGGAGCTGGAGCTGGTGGAAAGTGCAGTGATCCTGAACTCACCCAAGCGGGTGGGCTGGCGGCTTGCCGCCGACGGTACGGCGACCGGCGTCGTCGTGCTGCCGGGTGGTCCGGCCGGGTTGTCCGGCCTTGAGTCGTCGGCCTGATAGACTGGTGTCACTTGAAGCGCGTCCGCGCCCTTCATGCGTCGATGAACGCGTTGATCCAGTCCCGCACGTTTCGTTCCATGTTTGCTTAGAAGAGCCCGCACTTTGTGGCTGCAGCATGGATCCGCGGTAGACATTTTCTGACATTTCTTCGGCGAATCCCTGTGCCGACCGGCGTCAGGGCCACGTAACCGAAAGTCTTCATTTACATGACTACGTTTTCCTCCCTTGGTGTGCCCAAGGTCCTCGTCGCTTCGCTCGCCGCCAAAGGCATCGAAGAGCCGTTCCCGATTCAGGTCAAGACCCTCCCGGACACGCTGGCGGGCCGGGATGTCCTGGGCCGCGGCCGCACCGGCTCCGGTAAGACCATCGCGTTTGCGCTGCCGCTGGTGGCGCGCTTGGCCGAGGCCGAAGCGGCGTACCGCCGCAAGCCGGGCCGCCCGCTGGGCCTGGTGCTGGCACCGACCCGCGAGCTGGCCACCCAGCTCAACAACACGATCGAACCACTGGCCAAGGAAATGGGCCTCAACACCACCGTGATCTACGGAGGCGTCTCCCAGCAGCGCCAGGAGCGCGCGCTCAAGGCCGGCGTAGACATTGTCATCGCCTGCCCGGGCCGGCTTGAAGACCTGATGAAGCAGCGCCTGGTCACCCTCGAGTCCGTCGAAATCACCGTCCTGGACGAGGCCGATCACATGGCAGACCTCGGCTTCCTCCCGGTGGTCAAGCGGCTCCTGGACACCACACCCAAGGACGGCCAGCGCCTGCTGTTCTCCGCCACGCTCGACAACGGCGTGGACAAGATTGTCCAGCGCTACCTCAGCAACCCGCTGACGCACTCGGTCGATGACCCCAAGGCGTCCGTGAGCACCATGGAGCACCATGTTCTGGTGGTTGGCGACCAGACGGTCAAGAAGCAGCTGATCGTTGAGCTCGCCTCCGGCGCCGGCCGCCGCCTGCTGTTCATGCGCACCAAGCATCATGCCCGCAAGCTGGCCAAAACGCTGACCGACGCCGGCATCCCCGCCGTCGATCTGCACGGCAACCTGTCGCAGAACGCCCGTGACCGCAACCTGGCGGAGTTCTCCTCCGGCGAGGTCCGCGTGCTGGTCGCCACCGATGTGGCCGCCCGCGGTGTGCACGTCGACGACGTCGAACTGGTTATCCACGTTGACCCGCCCACGGAGCACAAGGCATACCTGCACCGCTCCGGCCGTACAGCCCGCGCAGGATCCGACGGCACCGTTGTGACGATCACCTTGCCGGAACAGCAGTCGGACGTGAAGAAGCTGATGAAGGCTGCCGGCGTCGACGTCTCCTTTGAGCGCGTCACCGCCAGCAACCCGCTGGTCGCCAAGCTGGTGGGTGAGGTTGCCGACAAGATTGACCCGCGCACCCGCGCTGCGCTGCAGGCCGCCAAAACCGGTCAGACCGGTGGCGGCGAGTCCACCGGTGCCAATGCCGAGCGCAAGCGTGCACGCAGGTCAGGGCAGGGTGCCCCGACTGCAGGCGGCCGTGGCGGCCGTGGCGGACGCGGCAGGGTTTCCACAGGAGCCCCCGAATCGGGTAACCGTGAGGACCGCCGCAAGGATCAGACGCAGGCACCGCGTTTCGGCAGCGAGAACCGCCGTCCGGCCCGTGCTGAAGGTTCCGGTGACGTAGCGCGCGGCCCGAAGCGTGCGCCGCACGCCGCGTCGCACCGCAATGATGTCCCGCGTGCCGGAGGCCGTTCGGGTGCCGGGCAGAACGCCGCAAGTCAGCGCGGCGCTGCCCCCCGCACCCAGGGGTCCGCCCCGGTCTGGTCCTCCACCACCGGCGGAACTTCCACCGGCAGCTACAACGGCGGCGGCTCCGCCGGCGCAGGCCGTTCCGGCGCGGCCCGCTCGGGCGGTCCGCGGCGGGCCTCGGCGCCGGCTTCGAATCAGCGTCGCAGCCGCTAAATAGGACGCCCGCTCGCCCCTGCGTCTAACCCCCATCGACTGAGCAGTAGATGTCCCTTTCAGGCCTGAATCGGACATCTACTGCTCAGTCGATGGTGTGGGTACGACCATCGGCGCCCGAAAGGCACGCTCATGTCAGATTCCCCACTTCCGCACCGGCCTTCTTCCCGCCGGCCTTCTCCTGTCCCGCCGTCAGTTGTCCGGCTGTCAGCTGTCGCGCGGGCCGCAATCATCGCCCGACTGCGCGCCGCGGGGTGCGTCTACGCCGAAGATGAGGCGGATCTGCTCATTTCCGCCGCGCCGGCGCCGACGGACCTCGAGGGCATGGTGGACCGACGGGTAGCCGGCCTGCCGCTGGAACAGATCGTCGGCTGGGCCGAGTTCTGCGGTCTGCGCATAGCCATGGATCCGTACGTTTTCGTGCCGCGCCGCCGCACCGAGTTCCTCGTCGAACGGGCCGCCGCTTTGTGTGGACCCGGTGCCATCGTCATCGACCTGTGCTGCGGCTCGGGCGCCATTGGCGCCGCGCTGGCCTCCGCAGTTCCGCACATCCGTCTGTACGCCGCCGACATCGATCCCACCGCGGTCCGCTGCGCCCGCCGCAACGTCAGTGCCATCGGTGGTCAGGTGTTCGAAGGTGACCTCTTCGAACCGCTCCCGTCCGCCCTGCGCGGCCGCGTCGATGTCCTGGTCGTCAATGCGCCGTATGTCCCCACCGAGGCGATCGGCATGATGCCGCCGGAAGCCCGGATCCACGAGTCTCGGACCGCGCTCGACGGCGGCGGGGACGGCCTGGATCTGCAGCGCCGGGTGGCTGTTGCCGCGCCATTGTGGCTGGCACCGGCAGGCCATCTGCTGGTCGAAACGAGCGAGCGGCAGGCGCCGCACACGGTCGATATTCTTACCCGAAGCGCACTGATCCCCCGGGTGGCGCGCTCCGAGGAGCTGGACGCCACCGTCGTAATCGGCCGCCTCCCGCCTCGCTGACCTGCTGACGCGGGTCCGGACCGGAGGCCGTTATGGAGCTGACGCGGGTCCGAAGCGGTGGGCCGTTAGTCAGCTGTGGCGGTTTGCTGCCCGTTGGCTACGATGCTGACAATGGCCAGAAAGCCCCGGCCGGTCAGCTCGGGCGCCGCATCGGAGCCGGCGACGGCGTCAAATCGGGACAGCGCGACGCCGGCGGATCCGCTGTTGGTTGTCCCGGACCCGGTTGTCCCGGACCCGGTTGTCCCGGCCGGGGCCCCGTCGGTCACGGTGGCCTCACCCTGCAGCAGGACGGCATGCTGGCCGGCGAAGACCGGGTGCGGACGTTTCCGGGAGAGCTCGATGATGGTGGTGTAGGCCTTGAAGCTGCCGCGCCGCGCCATCACGGAAAGGTCCATGATATTGCCCGTTGGCAGCGAGGCGTCGGTGGCGCTGTCCCCGGAGAAGCGGAACGGCCGGTATTTCTCCAAAAGGTGCTCGCCGCCGTCGACCTCAAGCATCAGCAGTTCGCCGTCGATCACGGTGAGGATGCGGTCGATGCCCGGCATCGGGGAAAACGGACCCGGATGGCTGACCTCCGCGATGCTGATACGCCAGTCCGGGACGCTGCCGCTGGGCGGTGACGCCGCGACGGTGCGCGTCACGCCACCTCCGTTGGCCCAGCGGGACTGCTTGAGCTCGCTGTAGCGGATGACCTCCACCGGGCTAGTCCTTCACGCTCTTGATGCTGATCACACGCATCCTTTTCGGCTCGGACTTCCTGCGCCGGGCGGTGCGCCGGGCGCGGTTGTACAACGCGGACAGCAGCAATGACAGGCCGAAGGCCGCGGCCACCTTGATCAGGAACGGCCACGGCAGTACCGACAGGACCAGACAGACCAGGGCAAAGCTGGCGAACTGGAAGACCAGGTCCGCCCGAACCGCTTTTTTACGCATGGTTCCAGACTACCCGGCGGGGGTCCGGGTGTCCGCGTCCATCGCGTGGCGCGGGCTGTCCGGGTTCATCAGCGAGTGTTTCCGGCCGTAAAAGAAGTAGATGACCAGGCCGATAAGCAGCCAGATGACGAACCGGAGCCAGGTCTCCCAGTGCAGCTGGGTGATGAGGAACGCGGACGCGAGGACACCGAACGCGGGCACCACGGGCATGAACGGAAGCTTAAACGTGCGGGGTTCATCCGGCTTGGTGCGGCGCAGGACAATCACCGCGATGCAAACGACCACGAAGGCCGCGAGGATGCCGATGTTGGTCAGGTCGGCAACAAGACGGATGGGGAGCACCCCGGCCAGCACCGCGGAGGCGCCGCCGGCAATCCAGGTGACCCGCTGCGGAACCCGCTTCTTGTCCGTCTGGGAGAACCATTTGGGCAGCAGGCCATCGCGGCTCATCGCGAACCAGACCCGGGTCACGCCCAGCAGGAAGGTCAGCATCACGGTGAGGATGGAAATGACCGCGAAGCCGGCAATGATGGTGGCAATTGTGGGCAGTCCCACGGAATCAAAAGCGGAGGCGAACGCACTGTTCGGGTTGAGCTCGGTGTACTTCTGCATGCCCGTGAGCACCAGGGTCGCCATGACGTAGAGGATCATGGCGATGACAAGCGAGAGAATGATCGCCTTGGGCATGTGTTTCTTGGCGTCCGTGGCTTCTTCCGCGGCGGTGCTCATCGCGTCGTAACCGAAGACGGCGAAGAAGACGGTGGCCGCGCCGCCGAGCACGGGACCGAAACTGGTGGGCATAAAGGGGACAAAGTTCGAGCCGTTGATATGGAACATGCCGATCCCGATAATGCCCAGAATCAGCAGCACCTTCACCGCCACCGCCACCAGTTCAAACCGGCCGAAGCTCTTCGAACCGCGGCTGAGGATCCAGGTGACCAGCAGACAGACGACGACGGCCGGCAGGTTGATGATCCCGTGCGGCGTGTCGGGGGTCCAGGCGCTGGAGATCCAGTCCGGGACGGCGACGCCGATCCCGTTCATGAACGCGCTGAAGTAGCCGGAGATCCCGATGGCCACGACGGCGACGATCGCAATGTATTCAAGCAGCAGGTCCCAGCCGATGAACCAGCCGATCAGCTCCCCCAGGGCAACGTAGCCATAGGTGTAGGCGGAGCCGGCACGGGGGATCATGCCGGCAAATTCGGCATAGGAGAGGGCCGCGGCACCGCTGGCCAGGCCGGCGACAAGGAAGGAGATGACGACGGCCGGGCCGACGCCGGGATTGGCGTTGTCGCCATGGGCGACCACGCCGGCAAGGGTAAAGATGCCGACGCCGATAATGCCGCCGACGCCGATGGCCGTGAGCTGCCACAGGCCAAGGCTCCTGAAGAGCCCGCCACCCTTCTCATCATCGACTTCTTGAACCGGCTTACGCCGCCAGATCGAGTAGGGGTTTGATATCTGACTCATTACTGCCTCCGGAAAATCGCGCAACCGCTCGGATCGGGCCAGTTTACTCCCGTGTCAAGTCCCGTGGCCGGACCTGGCCCGTGACTTGGCGATTGGAGGGATTACCCTTGAGGGATCGCCCGGGAGAATGACCCTTCGGAGAACGCCTCCCGGGAGAACGACCAATGAGATTGCCGGTGCCGCAGCCGGTGCAGATCCGAAAGGACCGCATGTCCCGTTTGCCCACCGCCGAGCTGCACCTGCACATCGAGGGCACCTTGGAGCCTGAGCTGATTTTTAAACTGGCCCGGCGCAATGCTATTGAGCTGCCGTACCGGGACGTCGAGGAGCTGCGGGCGCAGTACGAATTCACCGATCTGCAGTCGTTCCTGAACCTGTATTACAGCAACATGGCCGTGCTGCGGACCGAGCAGGACTTCGCGGACATGACCGACGCCTACCTCGCCCGGGCGAGAGCCGCCGGGGTGCGGCATGCGGAAATCTCCCTCGATCCGCAGGCACATCTGGCACGTGGCGTGAGGCTGGAAACGTGCATCAACGGCGTCGCCTGCGCGTTGCGCGACAGCGAGGCCCGGTATGGTATGAGCACCTCGGTGATCGCTGCATTCCTGCGGGACCGGCCCGCCGAAGAGGCCCTTGATGTGCTCGAACAGCTGATCGACATGGACGCACCGATCATCGGGATCGGACTGGACTCAGCCGAGGTGGGGCACCCGCCGTCGAAATTCGCGGCAGTTTTCGCCCGCGCCCACGCGGCCGGCCTCCGCTGCGTTGCGCACGCGGGGGAGGAAGCGGGACCCAGCTATGTTTGGGAGGCATTGGACCTGCTGGGCGTGGCCCGGATTGATCACGGTATCCGCGCACTGGAGGACGAGTCGCTGGTGGAACGGTTGGTGGCCGAGCAGATCCCGCTGACCGTGTGTCCGCTGTCCAATGTGAGGCTGCATGCGGTGGATACGCTGGCCGAGCATCCGCTGCCCCGGATGCTGGCCCGCGGGCTCAATGTCTCGGTCCATTCCGATGATCCGTCCTACTTCGGCGGGTACCTCGACGGCAATTTTGCGCAGCTGAAGAGCACCTTCGGATTGGATGCCGGGCAGCTGGCGCAGCTGGCGGCAAATTCCGTCCGTTCGGCGTTCCTGTCCGCCGAACGGAGCAGCATACTGCTTGCCGAAATCGACCAGTGGCGGGAATCGCAGCCGTCGGGTTAGCGGGATTGCGGGATAGAGGGCTTGCGGATCAGCGGTACCGCGAAACAAACGGCCGATTGCTGGGCACGATTTCCTTGCCTAGCGGCATCAGCGAGATCGGAATCATCTTCAGATTGGCAATCGCCAAGGGGATGCCGATGATGGTGACAGCCATCGCTATGGCCGTGCCGACATGCCCGATCGCAATCCAGATCCCGGCCACCAGCAGCCAGATGACGTTGCCGGCGGTGGCGACGACGCCGGTGCCCCCGGGCTTATCGATCACCGTCCGCCCGAACGGCCAGAGCGCGTAGCCGGCGATCCGGAAGGAAGCAATGCCCCAGGGAATGGTCACGATCAGCAGACAGCAGATGACACCGGCCATGAAATAGCCCAGAGCCAGCCAGGCGCCGCCGAAGATCAGCCAGATGAGGTTCAGGATTGTCTTCATGTCTGCCATTCTTGCGGGTTAAAGCCAGCCGCGGTATCCCGATTTACCCTGAGCAGACCTGATTGCGCCACACCGGCGGCTGTCGGCGGTGCATGCTAGGCTACTGCGCATAAGCCGGTGCTCCGAATGCAGCTGCGGTTCCGGCGGTGTGGAGGTAACCCGGTGTGGAGGTAACCCGAAAATGGATCCAGGAAGCGTTCTTCTGATCGTGCTGCTGGGCATCGTGGTGGCATTCGCGGCGGCGGCCATCACCGCAGGGATTTTGCTCTACCGCGGCGCCCGCGGACTGGTCCGGCGTACGGCGCCCGGTGCACGGGCCCGACGGGGCGCGCTGACCTACCGGGCCCGGACCGGGACCCCGCAACGCCGGGGGCTGGCCGCAACCCGGCTGCAGCTGCAGGATTCCGTTGGCGCCACCAACCGCAGCCTGGGCGTCGCCGTGGACTCGCGGCAGCATGTGGGCAACCTTGGCTATATTGTGCAGACGCTCAATCATGCCGCCAGTGTGGTGGACCGCCAGCTTGCGGTGGCCGAAAAAGACCCGGACCCCGCCGTTCAGCATGCCTATGCACAGACCTTGGGGGCGCAGACCGAACAGATTCTGCAGACCGCCGCCGGTGTTCGGCAGGCACTGGCCAGAACCTCCCAGCCGATGACCGCCGTCGACCTTTCCGAGCTGACACGGCGACTGGACATTGAGGCGAAGATGCTGGACAACTGGGCCACCACCTATCTCCACCTCGGCACCCACCACCCTCCGAACCCCTGATTCAAACCCACTCTCCGAAACTCCTAGCCCGCGGGAGGGCCGCCATGAAGCTGACCCAGCGCATCACCCTGATTTTCCGGTCCAAGGCCAACGCCGCCGTGGATAAGTATGAGGATCCACAGCAGACCATCGAGTACTCGTACCGCAACCAGCTCGGTGCTCTGCATGAAGTCCGCCGCGGGATCGCCGATGTGTCCACGAGCCGGCACCGCCTGGAACTGCAGGCCAATGAACTGCACGCCGCCATGGGCAGGCTGCACCAGCAGGCGCAGCAGGCCATTGACCTCGATCGCGAAGAGCTGGCCCAATTGGCGCTTTCCCGCCGTGCGGATATCGCCGGGCAGCTGGCCGACATCACCCGGGCGAGGGATGCTCTCTATGCGCAGGAAAAGAAGCTCACCGCCGGGCTGGCGCAGTTACAGAGGCGGGTGGAGGGCTTCCGCCTGCGCGCGGAGACCATCCGGGCCACCTACACGGCTGCCGAGGCGCAGAGCCGCATCGGCGAGTCCCTGGGCGGGCTGAACAGGGAAATGGCCGATGTCTCCTTGACCATGTCGCGGGCAGAAGAGCACGCCCAGCGGATGCAGGCCAGGTCGGCGGCGCTGGAGGAAATGTTCAGCACCGGGGCGTTGGACGATCCGGCTAAACCGTTCCGTGACCCCGTGGCACGGGAGCTTGATCGGGTCAGTGCCGACCACGATGTGGAAAGCGAACTCGCCCGCCTGAAGGCGGACCGGATGCTCCGGTCACAGAACCGTGCGGCCGGCGCCGTCGGGCAAGCCACAGTCGCGCAAGCCACCGTCGGGCAAGCCACCGCAGGGCAAGCCACCGTCGGGCAAGCCACCGTCGGGCAAGCCGGCGCCGCACGAACCGACACCGGCGGGCTCAGCAGCTGATCCGCACCTCACCGCTGCCGGTATCGAAACGGAAGGTCCGGGTCCGCGTGACGGCCCGGTCCGCGAGGTCCGCCGTCAGCGAGAAGTAGACCGTGGCGCAGCCGGCCGCAACGTCGTCCGCCGTCACGGTGTAGCTGAGCGACGGAAACAGCACCGGCCTGCCGTGCTGAAGTGCCGCCGCGCCGCGGACCGGGGCGCCCGCGAAATTCCCCTCCAGCAACACCTCGGATGTCTCGCCGGCGGTGCTGGCGGCACGGCCGGAAAACGAAACAATGTCTCCGCTGCGATAGCCAGGGCGTGGCGGCCCATAGTTCAGTTCCTGGGATCGGCGGTTGGAGAGCACCTGGACCGCCTCCGCGGAGTAGCCCTGGCCCATTTCCTTCCAGACGGAGGCGGAAAAACCGCCCTGCGGACCGGGCAAGGTGACGCTTGGCCCCACAGACCGCCAGGTCTCCGGCAGCCCGGGGGAGATCGAGCGTAGTTCCATATCGAACACCACCTCCTCATTCACGGCCCGGGGGCCCTCCTCCGGCAGGGCAGGCGCGGCCAGCAGGTCGGCGGCATCCACGGAGGTGAAGACGATCTCCCGGTAGCCCTGGCGCTCATAGAGCACGCCGATCCGTCCATCCGGGAGCCGGGCCACGGTGGAATAGGCGGAACTTCCCGGGCACAGGACCAGCGCGTGCGGCCAGGAAGCGCCGTTGTCTTCGGACAGCTTGAGCACCGTGTTCCGGCGCAGCGCGGTGTCATGGTTGTGGCTGGCCAGGAGCCAGTTGTCCGTCCGCTCCGAGGTCAGCCCGGTCAGTGCCGGCAGCCCGTCGAACCGGGCCACGGAACCGTTGTCGCTGGGGTCCGGGAGCTGCGGATGCGGGCGCGGCGCCGAGTAGGAGTGCCCGCCGTCGATGGAGCTGGCCGTCAGCCGGTAGGGCGTGCTGCGGGAGTGCAGCAGGACCCGACCGTCCGCGAGTCCCACCACCTTGTTCTCGTTGGTGTCAGGGCCGACGAATTCGCCCAGCGTCCAGATTTCACCGTGGTCGTCGCTGTAGGCCGAGGCGGCCAGAATTTCGCCGTCGGCGAGCACCACAAACTGTTGGATCAGCCGGCCGCGGTAAGGCCCGGTGTGCAGCTGGATGCCTTGTCCCGCCGCGGCAAAGATGCCGGTGATCGGGTCGCGTTTGAGCTGGTCCGTGATCCTGCGGTGCTGCCAGGTTTCGCCGTCGTCGTCCGAGAAACTGTAGTCACAATGCTGGACGGCGTCGGAGGGCTCAAGCCCGGCCACGGCCTCGAAGAAGCCCGCCTGCGTGCCCGCGGCATGGAACATGAAGATGCGGCCGGTTTCCGCGTCCACCAGCAGGCTCGGATCCCCGAAGCCTTCCAGCCCGGTCCCGGTGCGGACCAGCTGCTGCGGACCCCACGTCCGGCCGGAATCGCTACTACGGCGCAGCAGCAGATCGATGGGATTTGGCAGGTCATCCAGATTCGGCCGGCCGTCATAAGCGGCCAGCAGGGTGCCCCGGGTGCTCACCGCCAGGGCGGGGATGCGGTACTGCCGGTACCCGCCGGCTCCGCGGCTGGCCAGAACCTGTTCAAAGGAGAATGCCATGGCTCAATTTTAGGCGGACGCACGACGCACGACGGACGACGGCGGCCCCGCCGCGGGTGCGGTCTCCCGGTTCAGGCGTCCCCGGCATTCGAGGCAATCGCTCAGGCGACCGTAATGCCCAGATGTTCCGCGAGCAGGGGGACGAGCAGGCCCAGCTGGTGGTCGTCGATGACGGTTCCGGCCAGATTGCCGATTCCATGAATGGCCTTGAATTCGGAACTGCGCAGGTCCAGATCCTTCAGGGAGGCCTGACCGACATCGAGCGTACCGATCCTGCAGTTCTTCAACGCGACCCTGTTGACCGTGCTGCCGCCGAGGTCGAGCTCGTTGATGATGCAGTCACTGATCAGCAGATCGGAGATATTGGCGGCCCGCAGGTTGACGAAATCAAGCTTGCCGCCGTCGATGCGCACGGACTGCCAGGTGCTGTCGTAGAGCTCGGCCGAACCCCAGCGGGGTGCGGTGATGACCACGTCGCGCCAGCTGGAGCGCGCCGCCGTAAAAACGGGGGCGTAGCTCTCGGCGAGGATGGAGTCGCGGAATCGTGTCCCGCGCAGCTGGGCCTCGTGAAAGGTGGGGCCGTTGAATTCACATTCGATGAAATCGGCGGCCGTGATATCCAGCCCGTCCAAAACGGGGCGGTTGTAGCGCTCGCCGTCGTAGCTGTCGCCGGAGCGAAACGACGGCTCCGGAACATCCCTCAGGTCGCTCAGCCGCACGGGAGAGATCCGCGGCGCCCGCAGCCGGCCGGATTTGGCGGATTTTGCCGCGCCCATCAGGAGCCAGCCGGTCGGTCAGCAACGACTGCGGCCACGGCAACGGCCGCGGCCGACGGGACGGACCGGGAAGTGCCGGATCGAAAAGCGCTGGACCGGGAAGTGCCGGATCGAAACGCGCGGGGCCGGGTGGCGCTAACAGAGCGGCGGGTGACGATGGAAGGCATGGTTCCAGCCTAACGGCCCGGTGCTCCCGCTGTGCTGGACCCCGGACCCGGCCCGCGGACCCGGCCCGCGGACCCGGCCCGCGGCCTGTACAAAGTGCCCGGGCCCGGAGCCCCGGAAAGCGACCCTGCCGGCAGCGGCATGCTGGCCGTTTGGCGGCCAGGGCGGCACAATGGTGACATGACTGACCCAGTGGAAACCGAGAAGTGGTACCTGAACCCGTCAGCGCGTGAGTACCACAGTGTTTCGGCACCGCCCGGGGTGCTCGATTTCCACCTGCGGTTGCCCGGCTATGCGCCGACGCCGCTGCACGACTGCCCGGAGCTGGCCGCCGAGTTGGGCGTGGGGCGTGTTTTCGTCAAGGAGGAAGCCCAGCGGTTCGGTCTGCCGGCCTTCAAGATGGTGGGCGCATCCTGGGCCTTGTACCGGGCCTTGGTGGAGCGGACGCCGGAACCAGAACGGTCCTGGACCTTTGCCGAACTGGCGGAACATTTCGACGGCGGCATCCGGCTGGTCTGTGCCACGGACGGAAACCACGGCCGGGCGGTGGCCCATACCGCGGGTCTGCTCGGACTGCCGGCGCACGTGTTTGTGCCGGCCTCCATCGGCCAGCGCGCCAAGGACGGCATTGTCGGCGAAGGCGCGCAGCTCAGCGAGGTGGACAAACCGTACGATGATGTCGTTCGTATCGCTGAGGAGGCCGCGGCGGCGGACCCGGCGGCACTGCTGATCCAGGACACCGCATGGACGGGCTACGAGCAGATCCCCGGCTGGATCGTGGAGGGGTATTCGACGATCTTCCGCGAAATTGACGCGCAGCTGCGCGAGGCCGGGATCGGTGGCCCGGACGTGGTGGTCACTCCGTGCGGGGTCGGGTCACTGATCCAGGCGACGGTGGCGCACTACCGCGGGGCAGACCGCGCGGCAGACGCGTCCAACCCGTCGCTGCTCAGCGTGGAGCCCGTGGACTCGGCCTGCCTGCTGAAATCCCTGCGCGCCGGCCGGACGGTGGCGGTACGTACCGGTCCGACCCGGATGGCCGGTCTGAACTGCGGTACCGTTTCCACGATCGCGTGGCCGGTCCTGCTGGGCGGCATCGATGCGGCTGTCACGATCACGGAGGACGAGGATCTGCAGTCGGTACATGAGCTGGAGCGGCTCGGGCTGGACAGCGGTCCGTGCGGGGCGGCGTCGCTGGCCGGGTTCAGGGCCGCGGCTGGCAGTACCGCGCTCCGGGACGCCATGGGCGTAACCGAGGCGTCAGTGGTGGTGCTGCTGAGCACCGAAAGCCGTACAGCCAATCCACTGTCCTGAAACCTGTCCTGAAATCTGTCCTGAAACCGGTGCGGGCGAGGCTCTCCCACGGCTGAGTTGAGGTCAATGTCAGCGTCCCGGACCCGGCAGGCCGGCGGTGAGCTCGCTTTCCAGATTCCGTTGGGCCGCCCGCTGCCAACGGCGCTGCGCGGTCGGCGTGTGGAACAGCGGGTCCAACTGAAGCAGTCCGCGGACGACGACGGCGCGCCCGGCAGCGAAGTCGGCGTCGCCGATGTGCGCGTAGTCGGCCCGGACGGCCTGCAGATATCGCCCGTACTGATCCGGTGAGCCGCCCAGAACGGACAGATCGGCATCGCACAGCAGCGCGCCGCCGTCGTCCGCCGGTTCCGGACGGTGAGCGGCCGTGAGTCGGACCAACCGCGCCGTCTCGCGGATCTGCGCCGCGGGCAGACCGGCACGGGCGAGCGCGGTCTCCGCCAGCATTGCCGACCGCTCCTCATCCTCGCCTGCCACGCCCCGGTACACCGCGTCGTGGAACCAGGCGGCGAGCAGGACCGGCCGTGGCGGCACCGGATCCAGCAGCGCGAGCGCCTCCAGCACGGCGAGCAGGTGGGTACGGCCATGGTAGTGCCGGTGCGGTTCACCCCACCGGCCCAGCAGGTCCCGGCCGGTCTCCTCCCGGCCCGGCAGGAGCGCGGTCCAGCGCTGGCGCAGCGCCGCCTCGAGCGACTCATTGCGGTCCCGCGCACGGACCCGAAGCCCGCTGGAAATCAGCAGCCGGACCAGGGCGTTGCCGGAGACCTCGATGGCGCCCCGGTGGACCAGATCCGCATATAGGCGAACGGGCACGTCGTAGTGGTCCCGGTCAAACGCACGCCCGCCGATCCCGGCCGCGGCGGCAAATACGTGCAGCTCGGTCAACGACGTGTCCGAGACCAGATGTGAAAACACGGTGCCGTGCGCAGGCCACGCCGGGGGATCCAGATAGAGCGTCATCGTGGATGGCCGGCCGGATGCTGAGTGGCCGGAGCGCGGGCAGCCGGGGCGCCAGGGTCCGGGGTGTCAATGTCCAGAGCATCAATGTCCGGAGCATCCGGGGCAAAAATCGCCAGCAGTTCTTCCATTCGCCGGAATGGAATGGCTCCGGCGGCAGCCAGCTCGCCGGCCGGGGCCAGCCCACCGGTGAATCCGTAGACCGTCATACCTGCTGCGACGGCCGCCTGCACGCCGGGAACGCTGTCTTCCACCACAGCACAGCGCGCGGGATCCACTCCCATGGACCGTGCGGCGTGCAGAAAGAGATCCGGAGCGGGTTTGCCGTGGGCAACCTCCGAGGCACTGAAAATCCGGCCGTCAAACTGGCCGGCCAGCCGGGTGAGGCCAAGGGTGAGGCGCATTTTTTCGTGCGAACCGCTGGAGGCAACGCAGAACGGCGAGCCCCAATCCGCCAGCGTTTTGAGCACCCGTTCCACGCCGGCAACGGGCACTAGGCTGCTGGCGAAGGCATGCCGAATTTCAGCCGTTGAGCGCCGATCGAACTCCGCTGCCTTTTCGGCGCCGAGCATCCGCACCAGAAGCGCTTCGCCGGCGGCTTTCGTTCTGCCCATGAAGGTGTCCACCACATCCTGCTCCGAGTGCGGCGCACCCAGTTCGGTCAGCAGCCGCGCTTCGATCACCACAGTCAGCCGCTCACTGTCCACCAAGACGCCGTCGCAGTCGAAGATGACGAGTTCAGATCGGTCCATTCCTCCACGGTAGCGCCGCGGGCGCCCCGGACGAGGGCATAGACATCGATTTCGCTGTGGGCAATCATGGATCATAACTCCGACGAGTGGAACTTGAGCACAGTAGACTCAAGTTGAATAGGTGCTGATTGAATAGGTGCTGATTCATCGGATGGCGGCCGTTCAAAAACTTGGTCGCAGTGGTTGCACTGCGACCACTGCGACCAAGATCCAGAATGAGCGCCGCGAGGGCACGGTGCAGTCCGGCTGTGCAGTGATGCTGTGAAAGGAGCTTTTCGTGGATACCAAGTTCACTACCAAGAGCCAGGAGGCTCTGTCCGCCGCGGCGATGAATGCCTCGACGGCCGGTAACCCCCAGGTTGAACCGGCTCACCTGCTGAAGGCCCTGATGGATCAGCGCGAAGGCGTCGCTGTCGCCGTCCTCAAGGGTGCCGGCGTCGATCCGGATGTAGTGAGCCGGGGAGCCAGCCAGGCCATCCGCTCCCTGCCGTCTTCCTCCGGAACGTCGGTGGCCCAGGCCCAGCTCAGCAGGAATGCCCTGATGGCGCTGCAGGCCGCGCAAAAGGACGCGGACCGTCTGGGGGACAGCTATGTCTCCACCGAACACCTGCTCCTGGGCATCGCAGCGGATGCGGGCGAGGCCGGCAAAGTGCTGCGGGACGCAGGCGCGGGCACCAAGGCCCTGGAGGCGGCCCTCCCGAATGTGCGCGGCAGCGGCAAGGTGTCCACTCCGGACCCGGAAAATACGTTTCAGGCCCTGGAGAAATACGGCGTCGATCTGACCGCCGTTGCGCGTTCCGGGAAGCTGGATCCGGTGATCGGCCGGGATTCGGAGATCCGCCGCGTCATGCAGGTGCTCAGCCGGCGGACCAAGAACAACCCGGTGCTGATCGGCGAACCCGGCGTGGGGAAGACCGCCGTCGTCGAGGGCCTGGCGCAGCGCATGGTGGCGGGCGACGTGCCGGAAAGCCTGCGCGGGAAGACCTTGGTCAGCCTCGACCTGGCCGCGATGGTGGCCGGGGCAAAGTACCGGGGTGAATTCGAGGAGCGGCTCAAGGCCGTGCTGGAGGAAATCAAGAACTCCGACGGTCAGATAGTGACGTTTATCGATGAGATCCATACCGTGGTGGGCGCGGGCGCCGCCGAGGGGTCCATGGATGCGGGCAATATGCTCAAGCCGATGCTGGCGCGCGGTGAACTGCGGCTGATCGGCGCGACGACGCTGGATGAATACCGCGAACGCATAGAGAAGGATCCGGCGCTGGAGCGGCGGTTCCAGCAGGTCTACGTCGGTGAGCCCAGCGTTCCGGACACCATCGGCATTCTGCGCGGCCTCAAGGAACGCTATGAGGCGCACCACAAGGTGGCCATCGCGGACTCCGCCTTGGTGGCCGCGGCCACGCTATCCAACAGGTATATTGCGGGCCGGCAGCTGCCGGACAAGGCCATCGACCTGGTGGATGAGGCCGCATCCCGGCTGCGGATGGAGATCGATTCCGCGCCGGAGGAGATTGACCAGCTGCGCCGCTCGGTGGACCGGCTGACCATGGAGGAGCTGGCGCTGACCGGCGAAACGGATGCGGCGTCACGTGACCGGCTGGACGCGTTGCGCGCGGATATGGCCGACAGGAAAGAAGAGCTGAATGCCCTGAACGCCCGGTGGGAGGCGGAAAAGGCCGGGCTGAACCGCGTCGGCGAGCTCAAGGCCAAGCTGGACGAACTGCGCTCGGTGGCGGATAAGGCACAGCGCGACGGCGATCTGGAGCAGGCCTCGCGGATCCTGTACGGCGAAATCCCGGCACTGCAGCGCGAGCTGGACACCGCTGCCGCCGAAGAGGAATTCCCGGACAAATCCCAGCTGATGGTGGCCGAGGAAGTCACCGCAGACGACATCGCCGAGGTGATTTCGGCCTGGACCGGAATCCCGGCCGGCCGGATGCTGCAGGGCGAATCACAGAAGCTACTGCAGATGGAACAGGTGCTGGGGGCGCGGCTGATCGGCCAGTCCAAGGCCGTTGCCGCTGTCTCGGATGCGGTGCGCCGCGCGCGGGCGGGGATTTCGGACCCGGACCGTCCCACCGGCTCGTTCCTGTTCCTTGGCCCCACCGGCGTGGGCAAGACGGAGCTGGCCAAGGCGCTGGCTGACTTCCTGTTCGATGACGAGCGCGCGATGGTCCGCATCGACATGAGCGAGTACTCGGAGAAGCACTCGGTGGCGCGTCTGGTCGGCGCCCCTCCGGGGTATGTGGGGTATGAGGAGGGCGGCCAGCTGACGGAAGCCGTCCGCCGTCGTCCGTATTCCGTGGTGCTGCTGGACGAGGTGGAAAAGGCGCACCCGGAGGTCTTTGACATCCTCCTGCAGGTGTTCGACGACGGCCGGCTCACCGACGGTCAGGGCCGCACCGTGGATTTCCGGAATGTGATTCTGGTGCTGACCTCCAACCTCGGCTCACAGTTCCTGGTGGATCAGACCATCGATGATGCGACGAAGCGCAGGGCCGTAATGAGCGTGGTCAACGCGTCGTTCAAGCCGGAATTCCTCAACCGGCTCGACGACATTGTCATGTTCGATGCGCTGAGCGTGGACGAGCTCTCCAAAATCGTGGATCTGCAGGTCCAGTCCATGGCAGCACGTCTGCATGAGCGCCGCCTGAGCCTGGAAGTGACTGACGGCGCCAGGGCCTGGCTGGCGATGACCGGTTACGATCCGGCCTACGGCGCCCGTCCGCTGCGTCGGCTGGTGCAGCGCGAGATCGGTGACCGGCTGGCCCGCGAGATCCTGGCCGGAACGGTCACGGACGGGGACACGGTCCTCGTCGATACCGCCGCGGACATGGACGAGCTGAGCCGCGATACGCTGGCTGGCGGGCAGGGCTCCGCCGGATTGTCGGTCAGCCGGAAATAATCCGTTGCCGGTGATCGACCAAGGCCGCCCGCGGCCGGGTGGAGATCGGGTCAGCTCAGCAGTGACTCATGGATGTTGTCTCCAGCGTCGTCAACGATGATGCAGTCCACCCGGCGGTCCCCCTTCGCCCAGGTGCTTTCGGACGGATAGCCGGATTTCGGTTTGTACGTGTAATTATTGGCGGCGGCCGAGAGCTTGACGGCGTCGCAGGTGTCGGTTGCCTTTGCCTTGAGCGCGTCCAGTCCGGGGTATTTGTCCGAGGCGGGGTAGGTGTAGGTCCCCACCAGCTGTGCGGAGTGGGCGATGGTGCAATCCACGACGTCGGCATTTTGGCTGGCGCTCTGAAAGCTCTTAAGGCAATCGCCCTTCGCCCATTTCAACGGTGGAACATCGGCTGCGATCAGGCCCCCGTTGCTTGGTGATGACGTGGATGTGGCGGAAGCGGATGCAGGTGCCGATGACGTCGGATTCGCGGTGCCGGCTCCAGTGGAACTTGCCGGCTGCGTTGCCAAAGGGGTCTTCGCTGCACTGGAAGTCGCGGCCTGATTCCCGGACCCGCTGAGAAGCGAGACGATGATCCAGATCGCACCGATGATCACCAGCACCGCTATGACGGCGGCGCCGATCATGATGTACAGCCTGCGGTTGCCGCCCGTATGCGGTCCCTGCGGTCCGCCGGGGTTTGCGGGGTCGTGGTCAGCGGGGCCGTTCCAGCCCGACGGCGGCTGGCCGGGCCCGCCGTTTCCCGTCCCGCCGGCGGCGGGCGGGATGCCCGGCCAGCTCTGGCTCGTTCCGCGCTGCCCGGATCCGTGCGGTTCTGGTCCACCCTGGGCGGATCCACTTTGTCCGGCCTCTCGCGCCGGCTTGTCTGACCCGGCACCGGTCGCGGCCGGCGAGGCCGAGACCGGCCGGTCCGGAACAGCCGCGGATTTGCTCCACGCAGAGCCGGCCACGGGTGATGCCGTGGGGTCAGGTCGCACCGCGGTTTCCTTGTCGGTGCCGCGTTCGTTGTCTGCCGAAGCGGCAGCTGCCCGCGGAGCTGCTGGCTGCTTAATGTTGGCCGCGCCGCCGTTACCGGAACCGTTGCCCACCGCATCGCCCATGGGAAGGGCGGGGGCGGGCGGCGCCTTGAATTCGTTGCCCGCAACCATGGTTCCGGTGGCCTGTGCCTCCTCGGCGACCCGCGCAGCCTCCGCTTCCACCTCGTTCAACGAGGTGCTTTCTGCCACATCACCGCTGATTTCGGCGGCGCCAAGACGCGGCTCTTCGAGCTGGATGTCGCCGTCTTCGGCCACGGCAAGCTCCGGCATGGCAAACTCGGTCAACCCGGCGTCGCCGTCGGCCCCGTTCGCCGCGGTCCCCCCGTGCGGCGCCGCCGGCGTTACCGAGGCGTGCGGATCCACGGGAAGCCCGGGTGTGTCCCGCGCTGACGGCGAGGTCTGCGGGCGTGCCGAACCGCCGCCGTCGGGCCCCTCATCGGCTGGCGCATTCCCGTTCCGGTCGCCGCGCGGCTGATCGGCCCGCGTCCCATCGTCGTCCTGCTCACTCATCGAAGAAAACACCTTTCCTGCCGGTCCTGCCGCTGCCGTGCGCAGCCATGCATCTGTGACGAAAGCTCATAGAGGAACACGCCGCATCTGCGGCGGAACACGCATTCCCGCGCTGTCTCGGTTCCCCTAGAAAACGACTCTACCTAAGATTCCGGCGGTGACGCAGAGATATTCGGGCTGGGGAATGAACGCGAGGGCTGCGCCGCGCACAGAGAGCGGAGAAAGCATGTAATCTAGGAGTACGACAAATTGACCAAACATTCCGGGGCCTCGCTCTTAGCCGAGCGACCACCTCCGGTCCGAGTGCAAAAGGGGGTCACGCCATGGGGCGCGGCCGTCAAAAGGCTAAGGCAACCAAGCAGGCTCGGGATATCAAGTATTATTCCCCGAACACTGATTACACGGCGCTCCAGCGCGAACTGGGGGCCACCGAGAGGCATGCCTCCAGCCGCTACACGGAGAGTCCCGTAGAGCCGGACTACTCGGCGTACGAGGACAAGTATGCCGACAAATTTTCGGAAGACGACGACGAGGTAGACTCCCGCCGCATCGGCTAGGTCCGCGGACCTAGCCCGACATTGCAACAACGCCCTGCCAGACGTGGCGGTTCCGGTTACGGGGTCGTTCAGGCGGGGGTTTTGTTGTGCCCGGAGGGTTTCGGCAGGGCACGATTTGTCCTGCCTCTTCACAGCCCGGCGCCAGGGTGCTTGGATAGACCGTGGGGCCGCGCGGGGGACTGCCGCAAAGAAGCAGCAGGCGGCGCCTGTTAGGAACTTTCATCTTCGCTCCGAAAGGTTTTCCAATGCCAACTGTAGACAGCTATGCGCAAGGAACCCCCTGCTGGGTGGACCTCTCCAGCACCGATGTGGAGGGGGCCAGGACGTTTTATGCCGGAATCTTCGGCTGGGACTACACGGCCAATGTGATGGGGCCGGAGATGACATATTATCTGGCGACTAAAAACGGCGGCAACGTAGCGGGCCTGGCGCAGCAAATGCCGGAGATGGGGGCTGCCGGTGTCCCTTCCAACTGGACCACCTTCCTGGCCGTGGATAACGTCGACGAAGCGGCTGCGCGGGCCACTCAGGCGGGCGGTTCACTGATTGCCCCGCCGGGTGATGTGCCGGAGAACGGACGGATGGCCATCGCCGCGGATCCGTCCGGAACACCCGTGGGACTGTGGGAAGCCAGCGGGATGATCGGTTCCAGCGTGGTCAACGAACCGGGGGCGGTCATCTGGAACGAACTGCAGGTCGAGGATGTTGCGGCCGTCTTGCCTTTCTATCAGGCGGTGGCCGGCGTCGAGGCGGAGACCGGCCCGGCCGGGGACATGGGCGATTATACCCAGCTGATGGTCAGTGGCCGGAGCGTGGGCGGCGCGCTGGCGAAGCCGATGCCGGAAATGCCGAACAACTGGACCGTGTATTTCAACGTGGCGGATGTAGACGTGACCGCCGCGAAGATTGCCGAGCTGGGCGGCCAAGTCATAGCTCCACCGTTCGATGTTTCGACGATCGGCAGAATGGGCGTGTTCAGCGATCCGCAGGGCGCCGTCTTCGCTCTCATGGCCGGGGGGATGGGCGCATAGGCGGCCCACACCACTCATCGATGACGCAGATGATGCCCATGTTTCCGAGAAACATGGGCATCATCTACGTCATCGATGGAGCGGAGCGACGGAGAACGGGGTGGACGCAGCTACGGAGAAGCGGAGGGTGCTCGGGTCAGGCGCAGGCCGCTCTGGCGGTCAGGCGTACGAGCTGACCAACCTGACGGCGCCGCCGTCGACCCCTTTGGCTCCTTGGACGTAGTCCGGACCGGTCCTGTCCATGTCCGCGGACTGCGCGGAGACGGTGCCCATCACCCAGGCGGGCAGGCCGCGTTCGGTGAGACGGGCGACGGCGGCGTCAGCTGCCTCCGCGGAGACGATCGCGATCATGCCGACGCCGAGATTGAGCGTTCGTTCCAGATCGGCCAGCGGGACGTTGCCCAGTTCGGCGACGAGCTTGAAGATGGCCGGCAGGCTCCAGGTGGAGCGGTCCACCGTCGCCACCAGACCCTGCGGCAGCACCCGGGCCAGATTCGCGGCCAGACCGCCTCCGGTGATGTGGCTGAAGCCATGCACACCGGCGGGGTATCCGACGGGCAAAAAGCGAGCCAGGTCCAGGCAGTCCGCGGCATAAACCCGCGTCGGCTCCAACAGCTCCTCGCCGAGCGTGCGGCCGAGCTCCGAGACCTGGCGGTCCAGTGCCCAGCCGGCATGATTAATCACCCGGCGCACCAAGGAATAGCCGTTGGAGTGCAGGCCTGAGGAGGCCATCCCGATCACCACGTCGCCCGCGCGGACGCGGTCCGGTCCCAACAGATTAGCCGCTTCCACCACACCGGTGGCCGCGCCGGCAACGTCGTACTCGCTTTCGCCCAACAGCCCCGGATGCTCGGCCGTTTCGCCACCCACCAGCGCGGTGCCGGCCACCTCGCAGGCCGCGGCGATGCCGCGGACGATGTCCGCGATGCGTTCGGGGACCACCTTGCCGCAGGCGATGTAGTCGGTCATAAACAACGGCTCGGCCCCCACCACAACGATGTCATCAACCACCATGCCGACCAGATCGAAGCCGATCGTGTCGTGGATGTCCATGGCCTGGGCGATAGCGACCTTGGTGCCGACACCGTCGGTGGAGGTGGCGAGCAGCGGCTTCGTGTAGGTCAGCAGCCGGGAAACGTCGAAGAGGCCGGCAAAGCCGCCCACGCCGCCCAGCACCTCGGGGCCATGCGTCGCCTTGACAGCGCCCTTCATCAGTTCGACGGCCCGGTCGCCCGCCTCGACGTCGACACCTGCACTGGCGTAGGTAATCCCGGCAGCGCCGGACGGTGCGGAGTTCTGCCCAGCGGAAGTCATACTGTCTCTTTCCTGTGGTCATCGTGCGCGCCGGCGGTGTGCCTGTCGCTGGGTGTCAGCAGGGGTTCAAGCTCGGCGTCCGGCCCCGGGTCGCAGCCAGTGGAGGTGGTGTCATCGGCCGGATCGGTACGTTCCAGCAGATTCTTTCCGAGCCGGTCCGCCGTCGGCAGTTTGATCGGGTAGACGCCCGTGAAGCAGGCCGTGCACAGGCGCTCGCGCGGCTGCATGGTGGCGTTGATCATGCCGTCTTCGGAGATGTAGGCCAGCGAGTCCGCGCCGATCGACTTGCTGATCTCATCAATTGCCGCGCCGTTCGCTATCAGCTCAGCGCGGGAGGCAAAGTCGATGCCGTAAAAACAGGGCCAGCGCACGGGCGGCGACGAAATCTTGACATGCACCTCGGCGGCGCCGGCCTCACGGAGCATCCGGACCACGGCGCGCTGGGTGTTGCCGCGGACGATCGAATCATCCACCACCACAATGCGCTTGCCGCGGATGACGGATTCCAGCGCATTGAGTTTCAGCCGGATTCCGAGCTGGCGCAGCGTCTCGCTGGGTTGGATGAATGTCCGCCCCACATAGGCGTTCTTGACGAAGCCGTGCGCAAACGGGATGCCGGATTCCTCCGCATAACCGACGGCGGCGGGCGTTCCGGACTCCGGCACAGGAATCACAATATCCGCATCGAAGCTGTTTTCCCGGGCCAGCTGCCGGCCCATTTCCACGCGGGATTCGTAGACCGAGCGGCCGGCAATCGTGGCATCCGGCCGGGCCAGATAGACGTATTCGAAGACGCAGCCGGCTGGCGTGGACGGGGCGAACCGCTGGCTTCGGACGCCGTCCTCGTCAATGGCAATAAATTCGCCGGGCTCGATGTCCCGGATGTAGCTTGCACCCACGGTCGCCAGAGCGGCGCCCTCGGAGGCAACCACCCAGCCGCGCTGCAGCCGGCCGAGCACCAGCGGCCGGACGCCGTGCGGATCGCGGGCCGCGTAGAGGGTGCCTTCATCCATGAAGACGAAACAGAACGCGCCGTGGATTTTCGGCAGCAGGTCCATTGCCGTGTCCTCAAGGGAACGGTCGTCATCGCCCTTGAGCAGGGTGGTGACCAGCGCCGTGTCGGACGTATTGCCCTGCGCCATTTCGCCGGACGTCGGCTTGCCATGGCGTTCGAGCACCATGTCATAGAGCTCGGCGGTGTTCGTCAGATTGCCGTTGTGCGCCAGCGCGACGGTGCCCGAACCGGTGGCGCCAAGCGTCGGCTGGGCGTTGGCCCAGTTGGATGACCCCGTGGTGGAATACCGGCAGTGCCCGACGGCGATGTGCCCGGTGAGCGTATTGAGCGTCGTCTCATCGAAGACCTGGGATACCAGACCCATGTCCTTGTAGACGCTGATCCGGTTGCCGTCGCTGGTGGCGATGCCGGCCGATTCTTGTCCGCGGTGCTGTAGCGCATACAGCCCGTAATAGGTTAGTTTAGCGACCTCTTCACCGGGTGCCCAAACACCAAAGACGCCACAGGCATCCTGAGGGCCTTTTTCACCGGGTAAAAGATCATGGGAAAGTTTTCCGTCTCCGCGTGCCACCTAAGAATTATCTCACGTATTGCCGAGAGGGGTCACGGGGCCTATTCAGTCGGCGCGGCATCGTCGTCGGGGGCGCGCTCGAACACAATCCGCTCGCTGTGGCGGATGCTGGCACGGTCCAGCAGCAGGGCCAGTATGCCTCCCAGTGCAACGCCCGGGAGTGCCAGCAGGATGGCGAAGAACCCGAACACTGTGCTGCGGTCGAACTCTGCGCTGCCGGGGCCGGCGATGGCGACGATCGCGGCGGCCAGGATTCCAACCAACGCGCCGGCCACCAGGAACGGGACAAACTTCGGCGCCCGGCGTACGGTGGCCCGGCGCCGTTCGGGCGCCTGCTGCACCGGCTCGGAGGCGTGCTGCTGGCTGCTGTTGGGCTCGCTGGAAGGCAGGGAAGTCATGGCCTTAAGCCTACCCGCGCCGGAGGCGCCTGCACCGCGGGCATGCATCAGAGCGGGAGCAGGCCGGCCAGGTCGGCCCGCAGGCCGGACGCCGCAACGTTACCGGCGGCGACGGCGTCGGTCCAGGTCATGCGGCCAGTGACCATCCCGAGCCAGGTGGCGGCGTCACACTCGATCACGTTCGGCGGGGTTCCGCGGGTATGCCGCGGTCCCGCCACGCATTGGGCCACGCCGAACGGTGGGACGCGGACCTCCACCGAGTTTCCCGGAGCCCTGGCGGCGACCTCTTCGAGCGTATAGCGGACGGCCGTGGCAAGGGTGCTGCGGTCCACCGGGCCATCCCGCCAGGCCGCCACCGCGGCCAGCCCGGCCGCGATCTCCACCCGCCGCCTCGCGACCATGATTCCCATCCATTCCGCCGTACCGGTTCCGCCGTGCTAATTCCGACGTGCTAATTCCGACGTGCTAATCCAGGAGTGCAGTAACGGCTGTGCCCAGGCGCAGACTGCCCACCGGACGCCCGCCGCCGGTGATCGGCAACACCACCCGATCCAGCACGCCTGCCACCTCGTGGACATCCACCGCGCCCGATGCGGCCAGCAGCGTCAGCCCGACCAGCGTTGCGGCCCGGCCGCTTCCGTCCAGCATTTTCAGCGCCACTGCTGCGCCCGTGGGGGTAGCCATGGCGAGCACACCCTCGGCTCCCAGCTTGCAGAGAATGCCCAGTTCCTCCATCACCACCGTGTTGGACTTACCCCGGCCCTGCACCGCCCACGGATAGTCCAGCATCGAGGTGGTGATCGTGGCCGCACGGGCATTTGCATTCTTGTCGGAAGGGGCTTTGGCCAGCTTGGAGTACGCCCGTGCCAGACCGGTCAGCGACATGGCGGTGACCGGAGCTCCGCAACCGTCCACCCCGGTATGCACCACCGGCTCCTGCGTGTACTCCTCGATCACCGAGCGGACACGCTGCTGCAGCGGATGGTTCGGTTCCAGATAGGAGGGCAGATCCCAGCCGTTCTCGGTACAGGCCCAGAGGAACGCCGCGTGTTTGCCGGAACAGTTCATCGCCACTTTGCTCTTGCCGCGGCCGGCCCGGATCAGAGCGTGCCGGGTCTTCTCGTCCTTGGGCCAGTCCTCCGGGCAGCGCAGATCCTGCTCCCTCACGCCCGCGGCCTTGAGCATCCCCTCCACCACGTCCAAATGATCCTGCGAGCCAACATGGCTGGCGCAGGCGATGGCCGCCTGGACACCCCGCAGCGGGACGCCGGCCTGCATTGAGGCGAGGGCCTGCAGCGGCTTCAACGAGGAGCGCGGATATATCGGGGCGGTGATGTCGCCTAGCGTGGTGACGACCGAGCCGTCGCCGGACAGGACGACGGCGGAGCCGATGTGACGGGATTCGACGAAGCCGCTGCGTTCCAGCACGGCTAGTTCGACGGCGGCGTCAGCGGAGAATGTTTGCAGCATCCGGCAAGTCTATGATGTGTTCGGGCGGCGTAGTCGAGATTGGCCGTCCAGCCCCTGCCGCTCGGGCAAAGTACCCTTGAAGCGTGAAGGTTCTCGTGATTGGCCCCGGCGGCCGCGAACATGCCATTGTCCGTTCCCTGCTCAGCGACCCGAATGTTTCCGAGGTCCATGGTGCCCCCGGCAATGCCGGCATCAGCAAGCTGGTCCCGACGCACAGCATCGACGCCAATGACCCGGCGGCGGTGGCGGCCTTGGCCACCCGCTTGACGGTGGACCTGGTTGTCATCGGCCCGGAGGCGCCGCTGGCCGCGGGAGCCGCCGATGCCGTCCGTGCGGCCGGGATCCCCGTTTTCGGCCCCGGCAAGGAGGCTGCCCGGCTGGAGGCGTCCAAGGCGTTTGCCAAGGCGATCATGGCCGAAGCGGGTGTTCCGACGGCCATGGCCCGGGTCGCGAGCAATGCCGAGCAGGCCGCGGACGCTCTCGATGCCTTCGGCGCCCCGTACGTGGTCAAGGACGACGGGCTGGCAGCGGGCAAGGGTGTGGTGGTTACCGAGGACCGGGCCGAGGCGCTGGCCCACGCGCAGAGCTGCCTTGACACGGGCGGTGAGGTGGTCATCGAGGAGTTCCTGGACGGCCCGGAAGTGACCCTCTTTGTGCTCGCCGACGGCCGCACCGTGGTGCCGCTGGCCCCGGCACAGGATTTCAAGCGTATTTTCGACGGCGACGAGGGCCCGAACACCGGCGGCATGGGCGCCTATTCGCCGCTGGACTGGGCGCCGGCAGGTCTTGTCGCGGAGGTCATCGCCCGCGTGGCCCAGCCCACCATTGACGAAATGGCCCGCCGCGGGACTCCCTTCGTGGGCGTGCTTTACTGCGGGCTGGCGCTGACCAGCCGCGGCATCCGGGTCATCGAGTTCAACGCCCGATTCGGGGATCCGGAAACACAGGCGGTGCTCGCCCGGCTGAAGACTCCGCTGGGCGGGCTGCTGATGGCGGCCGCCCGCGGCCAGCTGGACGAGGCCGAGGACCTGCGCTGGTCGCCCGACAGCGCCGTCGCCGTCGTCCTGGCGTCCGAAAATTACCCGGACACGCCGCGCACGGGCGACCGGATCCGCGGCCTGAACAAGGCCAACGCGCTCGAGCGCGTGCACGTCCTGCATGCCGGTACAGCGCTGGACGACGACGGCAAGACAGTCAGCGCGGGCGGCCGGGTGCTGGCAGTGGTCGGGCTGGGAACGGATCTGGAGGAGGCCCGCGAACGGGCCTATGACGGTATCGCACTGATCAAGCTGGACGGCTCGCAGTACCGCCGCGATATCGCGGCGAAGGCCGCGCGCGGCGAAATCACGGTGCCGGCGGCCAGCTACACCGGCTCAATTCCGGTGACCGGACAGGGACAGGCGGACCGGCTGTGAACGCGCCGCAGCTGACCGGCTGGCAGCACATCTACTCCGGGAAGGTCCGGGATCTGTATGCCCCGGCGGAGGGGAATTCCGCCGCGGCCGGCAAATCTGTCGGCAACGAGGTGGTGCTCGTGGTGGCAAGCGACAGGATCAGTGCCTACGACCATATTCTGGCCACCGAGATCCCGGACAAGGGGCGCATCCTCACGCAGCTGAGTCTGTGGTGGTTCGAGCAGCTGGCGGTGCCGAACCATGTGCTCGGCAGCACGGTTGCCGATGGCGTCCCGGCGGAGGTTGCCGGCCGGGCAATGATCTGCAAAAAGCTTCGGATGTTCCCGGTGGAATGCATCGCCCGCGGCTATCTGACCGGCTCCGGGCTGCTGGAATACCGGCAAACGCAGACGGTCTGCGGACTGCCGCTGCCGGCCGGGCTGACCGATGGCTCCAGGCTGGAGCGGCCCATTTTCACCCCGTCGGCTAAGGCCGAGGTCGGGGAGCACGATGAAAACATCACCTTCGCCGCCGTCGTGGACACCGTCGGTGCGGACAACGCGGCGGCGCTGCAGGCCATGACGCTGGAAATCTACGCGCGGGCCGAGGAAATCGCCCGGGACCGAGGCATCATCCTGGCCGACACCAAGGTCGAATTCGGCGTCGATCCTGCCACCGGCACCATCACGTTGGGGGATGAGGTGCTGACACCGGATTCATCGCGCTTCTGGGACGCTGCGCAGTGGGCGCCGGGCACTGCCCAGCCGAGCTTCGACAAGCAGTACGTGCGCGACTGGCTTACGGGGCCGGCATCAGGGTGGGACAAGGCCTCGGACGCGCCGCCGCCCGCCTTGCCGGCCGACGTCGTCGACCGCACGCGTGCGCGGTATGTGGAAGCGTACGAAAAGCTGACCGGTCGCCCGTTCCGGTAGCAGGCGCCAGTGATCGAGTGATCGAGTGATCCGGAACCAGCGGCCGAGCAGAGACCTAAGTGAGTCGCTATTTTTTGCGGCCGCAGACGAAGTAGAGGATCGGGCCGGCGAAATTAATGAACGAACCCGCCACCCAGACCGCCTTCGGCCCATTGACCTGGGACGACGTGCGCTTCTTCAGATCCGCCAGCGCTGCGGTCTGGAGCCCGAGTTGGACCGCAGCCAGCACCAGGGTTGCCAGGCGCTTCCGACCGGACATCTCTTTCCACTTCTTCTTGCGTGCCATCGCTGTCTCCTAAGATAGGTTCCGCAGCTAGCCGACTTTTCCGGCGGCCCGGATTTCCAGTATATTGTCCAGCGCAAGAGCGACCCGGTCCGCGGCCCCGGCACTGGCGAACTGATCCCTCGCCTCCGTCAGAAGCTCCATCGCCTCCGGGAACTGGCCCATCGCCTTACGGGTCTTGCCCAGCAGCAGGGCAACCTCGCCGGCGGTATGCCTGGCCAGATTTTCCCGCTGGCGGTAAATCTCCGTGAGAAGCTCGACGGCGCCCTCGAGGGCGCCCGTGAGGTACAGCCAGCGCGCACGGATCAGCGCAACTTCGAGTTCATCCGCGAGGTTTGCCCCCACCACAGACTGTGCCAGTTCGGCGCGTTCTATCGCCTCCAGGGTCTCCGGTTCCACCACGCCCGCGGACAGACGCACCGACGCCGTCGCCTTGTTGAAGCGTGCCCACAGCGCCAAATCGCTCGCCGGGGAGAGCAGCCGTGCCGCCTTTGCATGATTCGCAAGGCCCTGCTCGACGTCGTTGCGCATGAAGGCGACATTGCCGATCACCCAGTACATTTCGCCCGCAAGCTGGGGGAGCATGGCCTCGTCGTCCAGAGCGGAGAGCGTCTGGCAGTGCACCCACGCGTCATCGAGCCGGCCGCTTTCGGAAAGAGCTGCAATCAAGGTGCGCAAAGCGGCAATGTATGCGTTGGACTCATGCGGCAGGGATGCGCCACGGGTGACCGCCACGGTGGCATGCTCCACAGCCTCGGGCAGCTGCCCCAACCCGAGACAGGCCGAAGCCATCAGCTGGCGCGCACGGACTTCCAGTCCGGCATTTTCCTGAGACAGCGGATGCGTGAGAACCGTGCCGATGACCTCTTTGCACTTCGCGTATTCAGCATTCTTCAACAGCGAACTGGCATGCAGATGCGCCATGTTCCACCACGACACGGTGTCCTTGTTCTGCTGCGCCATCAGCGCAGCTTTTTCCGCATGAAGTGCAGCCAGGGCGTAGTCCCGCGTATCCCAGGACTGGCGGGCGTAGAGGACCTGCAGCAGGTAGCCGGTCTCCTCAGCTGAGACCGGCGTGGTCCACTCCTGGACCGCGTGTGGTGCAAGCTGGAGCTGCTTGGCCAGCTGAACGATTACCTCGGGCGTGGGCTCGCGCCGGGCATTTTCAAGTAATGAAACGTAACTTGCGGAGTACAGGTCACCACCGAGCTCAGCCTGGGTCAAACTCCTGGCCAGTCTTTCGGCTCGGAGGCGATCTCCGAAACTGTTGCCCATTGTTTCCTCCTTGTTTGCCCTGCGGCCCTGCGTCAGGGCTACAACTATTATGACACCTGGTCTACACTCGATTTTACAACTGTTGTCAACAGTTGGAAAGTAGCCATTCGCACCTCTGTACCTTCCTCATCTATCAAAGGGTAAATTCATGAAAAGCTTTGCAACCTCTCTAACGATCGCCGGTGTCCTCGCTGTGAGCGCACTCGCCGTCCCGGCAACGGCGAACGCGGCAGAGGCAGCTACCGTACCGGGCGCTGTCGCGCCGGCTCGGGTGGGGAATTGGCCGGATGCGTCGCCGGTCCGGGTGGGGAATTGGCCGGATGCGTCGCCGGTCCGGGTGGGGAATTGGCCGGATGCAGCAACACTGCCGTCAGCCCCGTCGCTTGGCACCTGGTGGACCACGGTATGGGGTCCCGCGTAAGCACCAGCTGACGGCGGTCGACCTCCCGCAAAATCAGCAAAGTAAAGCCCGCTCCCGGATGATCGGAGGCGGGCTCTTTTGCTGTTTGAGGACCCCGGGCATGGTGTCCACGAATTGGATCAGCTCATGACGATCGCCGTTTCGCTTGAGCGCATCGATGCTGCCCGCATTAAACCGCTATCACGATGCGGTAACGAGCAAGTTCGGCGCTACCGCGTCGTCGATCGATTCAGTCCGTAGCCGCGGACACGAAGATTCTGCTCAAGGAGGCTGGTCTCGATGTGTGAGTTGCCCGGGCGGTGCTCCCAGCTTCCGGCGTGCTCGTAACCGAGCTGCTGTTGGAAAAGTTCGACGACGTGATCCTGGGTTTTGCGCTCTACCTGACCGACCGTGCTCATTGTGTTTCCCCCGAATGCTCTTGCTTGGTCGTCTGACCAGTCATTTTCTTGGTCAGACGATCGAAATCCGACTCCACTTCTTTGGATTCCTGTTGCTTGAACTTCTGAAACTCCTGCCCGGCGTGTTCAACAGCCAGCTCATGCGAGACATTGCCGGCAGTGGTCAGGATGCCCCGATCGTTCAATGTCAGGAAGCCGTCCAGTTTGCTGACCCAGTCCGTCATCTGCATGGGAATGCGGCGGCTGGCCTGGCCTTCAGCGAAGATCAAATATTGTTCCGTGAGGTTGTTGAGAGCACGCAACTCATCTTCGACGTAATAGTTCTTGGCAATGACGGCATCGGATTTCGGGATGCGAACGCCGCGCCACGACGTAAGGCCCTTTTCTCTTTTGTCGCGTCTGCACGCTCGCGAGCGACTTCTGCAGCCGTCTGTCCAGTGATGGCCCAGTGGAGTTTGTTCTGGACAGTCGCATAAAAGGTCTGCGTAGTCGAAGAGTCTTTGTCGTAGTCGACAGATGTTGCGTAGACATCGGTGATCTTCTGGTAGAAGCGCCGCTCCGAGGTGCGGATATCCTGGATGCGCTGCAGGAGTTCATCGAAGTAGTCGAAAGGCTGTCCCGGGTTCTTCAGGCGTTCGTCGTCCATGACGAAACCCTTGACGATGTACTCGCGGAGCCGCTGGGTGGCCCAGATGCGAAAGGCGGTTGCAACCTTCGATTTCACCCGGTAGCCAACGGAGGTGATCATGTCCAGGTTGTAGTAGGTCAGGGACCGGCGGACCTGGCGGGAACCCTCTTGGCGAACTGTCAAGTATTCCTTGTGAGTTCCCTCAGAGTTGAGCTCCTGCTCGTCGTACACGTTCTGGACGTGCAGGCTGACGTTTTGTTGGGTCGTATCAAAAAGTTCCGCAAGCTGCTGTTGCGTGAGCCAAACCGTCCCATCATCGAACCGGACGTCGATCTTGGCCTTGCCGGACTCATCGCGATACACCAGGAACTGGCTGTTGGTCGGCTCGATCTGGCTCATGCCGATGCCTCCGCTGGCTGCAGTCGGGTGCGGCCGATCAAAAGCTCCTGCATCATGCCCCGCTTCATGGCCTTCGCTTTGCTTAGCTGTTTCCTCAACGCCCGGATCTCTCGATCCGAATCGTTCAGGATCTCAGCGATGGCTTCCTGCTCATTGATACCAGGCAAACTCAACGTGACACTCGAAATGTATGAACGCGTTGTGGCGAGAACCTTTGTTCCGGCTGCGAGTCGAACGAGCGAATTACGGAACGCTGGGATGAATTGAAGATAGGCCTTGAAACCGTCTGCCAGAATCGACTTGTCGAGGCGAGCGGCGATGGTGTGAAGTCCCGGAACAATTCCAGACTCCGGCACGGAGGTGATTTCAACAGATTTCCCCACGCCAGCAGGATCTTCTGATGCATCTGCGAACACAAGGTCACCGGTCTTGAGCCTTCCCGCAGTTTTCGCCAGCTCAGTGGATACACGGGGCATTGCTGTCGTTGCAGCGGGCAAGGTTATGTTGGAAGTGGTGTGGATATCTCCGTAATGCAGGTACCGCAGGGGTGACTCAGAATCTAGTTGAGCGCGCGATAGCGAGACGGTCTTGACATACGTTACGTGGTCGCCGATTTGGTGGTCCTGCCACTCCTGATGGAATCCGGGGAGGCGGGTCTTGCCGGTGAGGAGCTGCTGCATCATGCCCTGCTTGATGGATCGCTTCCCGGAACGGCAGGTCGGGTCGTAGACGGTCGCAGATCTTGAGGTGTCCGGCGTGACACTGATGAGCTTCGACATCACGCGGGACACCTCGGCCGGCGTGTAGAACTGGATGTAGTCCTTGTACTGCGAGGCGTCCATGCCGCCACGCAGCTCGTCGCAGCTTTTCCACAGTGAGCTGTACAGGCCTGACTTCTTTAACGCCACGGAACGTCTCTCGGGTGCTGATGGAGATGATTTATTTGCCCGGTCCAGCTTGGATCCGGAGGCCCTTGCGGGCAGCTGATTCGTTGCTCTCAATCTACATGTCCACTCCGACAATTCCGGTCGGGAACATTCCTCGTCAGTCGATGGTTTGAGGGCAACAAAAATGACGCCGATCTCTCGACGCCATCGCTGCTATTTATTTTGGTCGGGGTGACAGGATTTGAACCTGCGGCCTCGTCGTCCCGAACGACGCGCGCTACCAAGCTGCGCCACACCCCGATCCGTTGTCCCTTCCCGCTCTCTTTCAAGTTCAGGAAAAGCAACCTCTCAAGAATAGCGGATATGTCCGCCATCGCGAAACGGGGTCACACGGTGATCGTTTCGCGGTGTCTCCGCGCGGCCACGGCCGGCCTTGGCAGCTCCCGCCGTGGGTGCTGGAAGGAGTCTCCCCGCTGCTTCATGCGCGGGCTGTGAGGGTGAGCAGGACCGCTTCGGGTCGGCAGGCGAACCGGATGGGTGCGGTGATGGAGGTGCCTATGCCGCCGGAGACATTGACCGGGGTCGTCCGGCCGTTGTGCTCCCAATCGTTGAGGCCCTTGGCCCGCCAGGTGGGCAGGTCGCAGTTGCTGATCAGTGCGCCGTAACCGGGGATGCACAGCTGCCCGCCGTGGGTATGCCCGGCCAGGATCAGATCCGCTCCATCGTCCGTGAAGCGGTCCAGCACACGCTGGTACGGGGCGTGCGCCAGTGCAATCCGTACGTGCGGGGACGCATCCTGCCCGGCGGCTCCCGCGGGCCAGCCGGCAAAGCGCTCCCGGTTAAGATGCGGGTCATCAACACCGGTGAAGTCGAAGCGCACCCCGCGCAGCCCCACGGACTGGTGCCGGTTGGTGAGATTGAGCCAGCCGGCCATGCTGAAACCCGCGTGCAGGGCTGCGGTATCCAGCTTCTTGGGTTGTCGATTGGCCCGCTTCCCCTCGGGCAGCTTGGACGGGCCCGTCAGATACGTCAGCGGGTTTTTCATCAGGGGAGCGAAGTAGTCATTGGAGCCGGGGACAAAGACGCCGGGGAACTCCATCAGCGGGCGCAGGGCCTCCATCAGGGGTGGGATGGCCTCGACATGGCTAAGGTTGTCGCCGGTATTAACCACCAGGTCCGGCTTGATGTCAGCCAGACTCTGCAGCCACCGTGTCTTCTTGCCCTGTCCGGGAGTGAAGTGGATATCGGACAGGTGCAGCACCGTAAACGGAGCGGATCCGGACGGCAGGCAGGGCACGGATTCCCGGCGAAGTTCAAACCAGTTGCGCTCCACCAGGGCGCCATAGGCGGTGCAGGCGGCGGCCGCCCCCGTCGTGACGGCGAGGGCGGCCAACCAGCCGTTGGGCCGGTGTGGTGATGAACCGGTCATGCGGGCTACTGCTTCGGCGCCGTGGTGGCGGGAGGATTGTTCGACGGCGGCGTGGACCTCGCGCCGGGGAAGGCCAGCATGTTCGCCGGCGGTGCGTTGAACGTACCGCCGGGGTAGAACTGAACCGCCTGTTTCATGTAGTTCTGCCACTGCGGGCCGGCAATATAGGCACCGTCAACCTGCTTGAAGAATTTTCCCTTGTAGGTGTAGTCCGTTGCATACCGGGTGGCGCCTTCCTTCCAGTAGCCCCACCAGGACGCCGTCGCCAGCTTGGGCGTGTAGCCGATCACCCAGGTCTGTTCCGACCCGTCAGTGGTACCGGTCTTGGCCGCTGCCGGCGTGCCGATGCCCAGCCCGTAGGCGGAGCCCTTGGTGACCACGTCCTGCAGCGCATAATTCACGCCCGCCGCGACCTCGGGTTTGATGCTCTGCTTGCAGTCCGCGCCCGGCACCGGGTACGTCTTATTCTGGTAGTCCGTGATCGAGACGATGGCGGTGGGATTGCAGTAGACCCCGCCGCTGGCAAACGTGGCAAACCCGTTGGCCATGGTCAGCGGGGAGACGTTCTTTCCGCCACCGATCAGGCTTGAGATCGTGCTGGTCCAATCCAGTGCCGAGCCGTCACCGGCATCGTGGAGGCCCATCGCCGTGCCCATGCTGTTGAGTCCGCACAGATCCAGCTTGGCGGCGGAGGCAAAGGTCGCGGTGTTGATGGACTTCGTGATGCCGTTCAGGACGGTCATCGGCGTGTAGTAGCCCGGTTCATCGTTGGGCAGCAGGACGCTGCCGGGCTCAGACGGATCATAGGCGCCGAAGTAGTGCTGGTCCGGCACGCAGGTCGCCTTCCAGGGGAAGTTGCCAGGGTAGAGCCTGCGGCTGGCATCCACGGTCTCGTTCATCGAATGGCCTTCATTGAGCCATTCGGCGAAGGTGACCGTCTTCATGGTTGACCCGGGCTGGAACCCGGCGCCGCCGCCGTCGTTCTGGTCCACATTGAAGTTCAGGTTCGTATTGCCCAGCACCTCCACGTTGGAGTAGACGGTGTTCTGGGCCATGGAGAGGATCTTGCCGGTCCCGGGCTCCACCGTCACCAGCGAGGTTCCCTTTTGGTTCGGGTCATCAGCGGGCTGGGTGTCATTGACCTGGTTCTGCGCGGCGGTCTGCAGCCGCGGGTCCAGCGTGGTCTGGATCGTGAGGCCGCCGCGGTCCAGGAACTTCTGGCGTTCTTCGGGGGTGGCGCCGTATGCCGCGTTGTTCAAAATCGTGTGCCGGACGTAGTCGCAGAAGTACGGTGCCGATGCGGCGGAGATGCAGCCCTGTTTGCTCGGCTGTACGTTCAGCGTAATGGGGGTCGCGGCGGCGGCGTCATGGTCGGCTTTGCTGATCTTGCCCGTCTGCAGCAGCTTGTCCAGCACCAAGTTGCGCCGGTCCAGTGCATGGGCCGGCTCCTTGATCGGGTCATAGTAGGTGGGACTGTTGACGACGCCGGCCAGCATGGCGGCCTGCGGCAGCGTCAGGTCCTTGGCGGGGACTCCGAAGTACAGGTTCGCGGCCGCCTCGATCCCGTAGGCTCCGTTGGCGAAGTAGACGATGTTGAGGTAGCCCTTGAGGATGTCGTCCTTGGAGTACTTCTTCTCCAAGGCGATGGACAGCTTCATCTCGCGCACCTTGTCGCCAACGGTTTTGTCGGCCCCGAACTTGATCCGATCCGACTGCCCGTTGGCCTCCTGCGTCGCTATGATGACGTTGTTGACGTACTGCTGGGTCAGCGTGGAAGCTCCCTGCCGGCCGCCCTGCGCGGTGGCGACCAGGGCACGGAGGATACCGGTGCTGTCGATGCCGCCGTGCTCGTAGAAACGCGAGTCTTCAATGGCAATGACGCCCTCTTTGATGTAGGGGGACATGGCATCCAGCCCGACCTGCACCCGGTTCTGGTCGTAGAACGTGGCGACGACCGAGCCGTCATTGGCGAGCACCTTGGTGGACTGCGACGGAGCGTCGATCTTCAGCTCGCTGGGCAGATCATCGAAGAAACTGATGGAATTGCTGGCGGTAGTTCCCGTCACCGCCACCGCAGGGACCATCAGTCCCGCGACCAGGACACCGCAAATAGCACTGACAGCAAGGAACCCTAGGATCTTGCCTAGGGTCGTCGCCGTGTCGAAAATAGGGTTCTTCAATGCTGCCATTTTCCCAGTTTACCGGTAAGGGCTACGCTTTAGCTCATGACCAAATGGGAGTACGCCACGATTCCGCTCATTATCCATGCCACCAAGCAGATTCTTGACCAGTGGGGTGACGACGGCTGGGAGCTTGTGCAGGTCATCGCCGGACCCGACGGCAAGGGTCTGGTCGCCTACCTTAAGAGGGAGAAGCAGCAGCCGTGACCGTGCCTGAGAATGAACGCAGCCAGAACGAAGACGCCCCCCGGACCCGCGAAGACGCCCCGGCGTCGTCGGCCGTTGAGGCCCGACTGCAGGAGCTTGGGCTGACCCTGCCCGCCGTCGCCGCGCCGGTTGCCGCCTACGTGCCCGCCGTGGTTTCGGGCGACCATGTTTACACGTCCGGGCAGCTGCCCTTTATTGACGGCAAACTCACAGTTACGGGCAAGGTCGGTTCCGCCGCCGTGTCCGCCGAGGACGCGAAGGCCCTGGCCGCGGTCTGTGCCGTAAATGCGCTGGCCGCGGTCAAGAGCGCGATCGGCGATCTGGACCGGATCACCCGGATCGTCAAGGTCGTCGGTTTTGTCTCGTCGGATCCGGCCTTCACCGGCCAGCCCGGCGTCATCAACGGCGCGTCCGAGCTGCTGGGCCAGGTGTTCGGCGACGCTGGGGTGCACGCACGGTCCGCTGTGGGCGTGGCTGTGCTGCCGCTGGATTCACCCGTCGAGGTTGAGCTGATTGCTCAGTTCCAGTAATCCCGCCGGCGTGCGGACGTTCCGCCTGCACCCCGACCAGCTGGACGCGGCCCGGACGTGGCTGGAATTCGGCGAACGCACGCCGAGCAAGGCACGTTATGCGTCGTCGGTAGTTCTGCTCAAGGACGGCCCGGACGGGGTGCAGACGTATCTGGGCTACCGCGGCGGAGTATCCCCGCTGGGCAGCGTGTCTTTCCCCGGCGGCAGCATTGAGGCGCACGACAACGACACCGTGGACTGGGTGGGTCCGTCACCGGCGCTGTGGGCCAAAAGCATGGGCATGGTCGACGAAGCGCTGGCGCGCCGGCACGTGGTGGCCGCGATCCGCGAAACCTTCGAGGAAACCGGGATCCTGCTCGCCGGTCAGGATGCGTCCTCGCTGGTGGAGGGGACCCAAGGCGCGGAATGGATGGACGCCCGCGAGGCGATTGCGGATCAGGACAAGACTTTCCCAGAGATGCTGGCCAAGCGTGGGCTGGGCCTGCGCACCGACCTGCTCAAGCCGCTGGTGAACTGGGTCAGCCCGGACTTCGCTCACCGGCGCTTTGACATCCGGTATTTCGCGGCCGCTGCGCCGGTGAACCAGACACCGTCGCTGCTGTCCAGCAAGGGCATTTGGGCCCGTTGGGCCTGCGCCGCGAAGCTGATCTCCGGCCGTGAAGGTGCGACGCTGGGGGACGAGATCGGGCAGCCCAATACGGTCGGGCTCACGCTCTCCGAGTTGACGGTTCCGGGCTGCGAAATCATTTTGGAAAAAATTGCGTCCGCCCGCGGCTGCATTGCCTATCTGAACCATAAACGCTCCGCCGTGGCCTATCAGCCGCGCCTGGTTGAGGAGGGCGGAGAGTTCTGGCTGGAGGTCACCTCTGCCCCGGTGTCCGAGGGGGCCGTCAGCCGGGAACGCTAGAGCCGCCGCCGGCCGGTCAGCGGGAGCGCTGGCGCAGCCGGTTGATGTCAAGAATGACGACGGCGCGCGCCTCGAGGCGGAGCCAGCCGCGCTGCACGAATTCGGCCAGGGCCTTATTTACGGTTTCCCGCGACGCGCCGACCAACTGGGCCAGTTCTTCCTGAGTCAGTTCGTGGGCCACCAAAACACCGTCCGTGGCGGGACGGCCGAAACGGTCCGCCAGATCCAGCAGCGCCTTGGCGACGCGCCCGGGAACGTCCGAGAAAACCAGATCCGAAAGGTTGTCGTTGGTGCGCCGCAGGCGGCGGGCCAGGGCCTGCAGGAGCTGCATGGACACGGCGGGCCGATTGAGCAGCAACGCATTGAGGCTTTCGTTTTTCAGCCCGGCAAGGCGCGTCTCCGAGACCGCGGTTGCGGTGGTGCTGCGGGGCGCCGGATCAAACAGCGCCATCTCGCCGAACAGCTCGCCCGGGCCGAGGATGGCCACCAGCGACTCGCGGCCGTCCGGCGACGTACGGCCCAGCTTGACCTTGCCGGAAACGATGAAATACAGCTGGTCGCCCTGGTCGCCCTCGCGGAAAACGGAGGCGCCACGTGAAAGGTCCACCTCAGCGAGCTCGTCTGTCAACAAACGGAATGCCTCGTCGTCAAGCGTGGCAAATAACGGCGCCCGGCGCAGTACCTCGATGTCCATGAAAATCTCCTGTTGGAAGTGTGCGAATAGTGACGTTATGACAATTGTTTCAGAATTCTCATCGTTTTGTGACCAACTTGGCATTCGCCGCGGCTGCGCGGCTGTCTCAGGACCCTAAAAGAGCACCACGAGGGCGCTGTCACCACGGTGTCGACCGCGTGCCGACCCAGCGCCGCCGGCGTGCCGAACCAGCGCCGGCCGACCGTCGACAGACCGCCGGCCGACCGTCGTCGTGCCGGGTTTTCCGCCCGGCGCCAACCGTGCCATGCTTCCCGCACCGGTGTCCGGACGGAATCCGCCGTTCCGCGACGCACAGGGCGTGAAGGGCGGACGCTCAGGTTGATCCCGGTCCGGGACGCTAAACTTGGCAGTCCGGCCCGATCGTGGCCGGAGCAAGGACGGGCATGTTCGGATTCACTGTGCTGGACCTGGTATTGCTGCTGTGGCTTATCGGTCAGCTTGTTTACGGCCTGCGGGTGGGGCTGGTGGTGAGCCTTGGCGGCATTCTCGGCTTCGTGGCCGGGGCAGCGGCCGCCTTCTTTGCCGTGCCCTTCGTAAGTTCGCTGGCCGGCGACAGCGGTTGGCGGACGGCGGCCGTGATCGCGGCCGTGCTGGTTCTTGTGGTGCTGGGCCATACGGTGGGAATCCGGCTTGGCATGCTGATCGGGCGGCGGGTGAAGTTCCGGCCGGTGCGTGCGGTGGACCGGCTGCTCGGCGGGGCGCTGAACCTGGCCGTCGGGGCGCTGATGATCTCGGTGCTCGCCTTCAGCGTCTCCAACCTCGGGATCCCCATTGTCTCCACCCAGCTGGGCCAGTCCAAGGTGATCGGCACGATAGATTCGCTGACGCCGACGCCGGTCAAATCCTCCGTGGCGCAGCTGCGTTCCATTGTGCTGAATGAGGGCATCCCCCAGCTGTTCGACCAGCTGGGCCCGGTCACACCGGCGGATCCGCCGAACACGAGTACCGACACCCCGGCGCTGAACGCGGCCGCGCAGTCGGTGTTGAAAATTACCGGGACGGCGTTCCAGTGTGGTCAGAACCAGACGGGCTCGGGCTTTGTGGTCTCGCCCGGGCGGGTGGTGACGAACGCGCACGTGGTCGCAGGGGTGAGCCGCCCGGTCGTGGAACTTGCCGACGGCAGCTCGCTTCCGGGCCGCGTGGTGTCCTTTGATCCGCAGCAGGATCTGGCGGTCATCGCCGTCGACGGGCTGCAGTCGGATACGCTGCCGCTTGGCAGCCAGCTGCAGGCAGGGGACGGTGCCGCATTTGCCGGCTACCCGCATGGCGGTCCGTTCAAATCGAAACCGGCAACGGTCCAGACCGTCTCCAACGTGCTGGTGCCGGATATTTACGGGCAGAATCCGGCCACCGAAGAGGTGTACCAGCTGGCCGCCGATGTGCAGCCCGGCAACTCCGGCGGACCGCTGCTGAATAACTCCGGCCAGGTGGTCGGCGTCGTCTTCGCACGGGCGACGGCGGCAACCCAGATCGGTTACGCTTTCACGCTCACGGAGCTGGCCCCGGTGGTGCACGCGGCGCCCGGGCTGGACCGGCCGGTTTCCTCGGGGCAGTGCACCAAGAAGTAGCAGGAACCCCCGGTCGCCGGCACGGCCAGCCCCGTGGCCCGGCCCGCCTTCTACGCCGGGAGGGACTTGGCCAGGTAGCTGATGGCGAGTTCGTAGCCGTGCACGCCCGCGCCCACGATCACCGCGTCCGCCACCGCGGAGAGGTAGGAGAAGTGCCGGAATTCTTCGCGCCGGTGCACATTGGAAATATGCACCTCCACGGACGGAAGCTCGACGCCGGCCAGCGCGTCCCTGATGGCGATCGAGGTGTGCGTGTACGCGCCGGCGTTGATGACAATACCCACCGCCGACCCTCTGGCCGCATGGATCGCATCAACCAGGTCCCCCTCGTGATTGGACTGGATGCAGTCGGCGTCGAACCCGTGCGCGCGGGCGGCCCCGACCGCGAGGTCCTGCACATCGGCCAGCGTTGCATGGCCATAGATGGCCGGTTCGCGGCTTCCGAGCAGATTGAGATTTGGTCCGTTCAAGACCAGGATGGTGCCGCGGCTCGTTGAAGGTGCTGCAGAAGTCATACCCAACTATCCCATCTGAGGTGCCCGTGTTGGGGGTGTAGCGCCGGATTGCCCGCATTACGGGTGCCTCAGATGCGATCAGGGGCAAAGATGTGCAGGACGATGGCGTGCTCCGGGTTGAGGATCGGCATCGGCAGGCCGACCTCGGCGAGGAACCGTCCGGACGCGACCGCGCCGCCGGCAAGCCATGCCGGTGGCGCGCTCTGGATGAACGCCCCGCCTGCGGCCGGGTAGATCAGCTCAACCCGGTAGGTCAGGTCCGCTGCCAGGCCGGGAATGCAGACGCGGCCGGGTTGCTCGGAGTACGACGTCGACACCGCCACGAGCGCGAACAGCGCCTCTGTGGCGTCCCCGGCGACCACGCCGTGCAGCAGCAGCGCTGGGTCGGGCAGGTCGGCCCGGACCATGCGGCCGCCGTGGATCAGCGCCCGGTGCTTCTTGTACAGCGCGATGAATCCGCGCAGCTCCTCGCGTTCGGTGCCGGCCAGGGAGCGGACATCCCATTCCAGACCGAAGTGACCGAACAGCGCGGTAATGGCGCGGAAAGAGAGCTCGTGCGTGCGGGCCGTGGTGTGCGAGGTGGCGGGGCCGATGTGGGAGCCGACCAGCTCGGGCGGCACCACCATTCCGGTCCAGCGCTGGATGGTCTGACGTTCCAGTGCATCGTTGCAGTCCGAGGCCCAAATCCGGTCTGTTCGTTCCAGAATCCCCAGGTCAACGCGGGCACCGCCGGAGGAGCAGCTTTCAATTTCCACACCGGGGTGGGCGGCCTTCAGCGCGTCGAAGAGCCGGTAGGCGGCCAGCGTCTGTTCGTGGACGGAGGGCCGGCCGGCATGCCCCATCTCGAGCAGATCCCGATTCTGGTCCCACTTGAGATATGAGATCGGGTACTCGGTCAGCAGCGCGTCCATTCGGTCGTAGATGTATTGCCATGCGTGCGGGTTGACCAGATCCAGCACCTGCTGATGCCGCCATTCGGCCGGCAGCCGTCCACCTTCCGCCGCGGGACCGGCGATCCAGTCGGGATGGGCCCGGGCGGTGTCCGAATCGACGTTGAGCATTTCGGGCTCCACCCAGAGACCGAACTCCATGCCGCGCGAGGTGACGGCGTCAATCAGCGGATGCAGACCCTCCGGCCAGATGCCGGAGTCAACGTACCAGTCACCCAGACCGGCGTGATCGTCGCGGCGGTGCCGGAACCAGCCGTCGTCGAGCACGAAGCGCTCCACACCAAGGTCTGCCGCGGCGGCCGCAAGCTCGGTGAGCACGCCCAGATCATGGTTGAAATAGACCGCTTCCCAGGTGTTCAGGACCACCGGCCGAGGGGAGGCAGGGTGCTGGGCCCGGGCGCGGAACCAGGCATAGAAGGCCTCGGAGACGTCGTCCAGCCCGCGGTCGGAGTAGGCAGCAAAGAGCGCCGGCGTTGCGTAGCTTTCGCCCGGGGCCAGCACCATTTCACCCGAGCCCAGGAGCTCGGAGGCGCCGATGACTGTGCGGCCGTCGGCGACCGAATCCACATAGGCTTCCTGGTCGCCGCTCCAGGCGAAATGGACGGCCCAGACCTTACCGTGCCGGTTGCCGAAGCCGGCGGATCCGACGGCCAGCAGCAGCGCGGAGTCATGGCCGGTGCGGCCATGACGTCCGCTGCGCAGCCAGCAGCCCTGCTGGACCGGGCGACGCTGCGGGTGGCGCTCACGGCACCAGCGTCCGGTCAGGTCCAGTATTTCCGTGCCCTCGGGCCCCACCGGGAGCACGGCGGCCAGTTCCGCCAGCGCATAGTCCGTGCCGCCGTCGTTCGTGAGGGTGTGCTGGACTTCCAGCAGACCGCCGTCGTGCAGCGTCAGCATACTGACAACGCGCAGCCCGCAGTCGGGATCGGACGCGGTGATGACCGCTGAGGTGCCGTCGGAGTGGACATCGGCGATCCGCAGCCGAGCCGAGAAGTCCGTCCCCGGGCGACCGTCCGCCATCCGGTGCCCGCGCAGGCCGGGCCGGCCACGCCAGCCTGAGGACGCCTGCGGCAGCAGTCCCTGCAGCACGGGACTGTCCAGCGCGGAGTTGGGCATCGGACCGCCGAGCACGCCCAGCACGCCCAGATCGGGCAGTGCGGGGCCCAGGTCCGCGCCCCAGTGCAGAATGGCGGGCTCATCGGCGCTCAAGTCGACCAGCAGGCTTACGCCGGCAGAGCGCAGGTACAGTGGTTCCACGGAGTGCTCCTCTTTCGGTGTGGGTGTATTCATGGCGGGTGCGATGAATGCAGTATTCGAGTGGGATGGGAAAGTCCGGCCGCCGGGCGGCAGCTGCAGGTCAGGCGGTCTGCTGCTGCGGGACGGGGACAAGCCGCAACCGGCCCACGCGCTGGCGCAGCACCCGCTGCGCGTCCTGGCCCAGTCCCGCGTCGCTGATCACCTCGTCAACGTCCTCCAGGGCGGCAATGGTGCTGATGCCCTGGATGCCCCATTTGCTGTGGTCCGCCAGCACGACCACCCTGCGGGACGCCGCGATCAGCGCCCGGTCCATTTCGGCTTCGAGCAGGTTCGGTGTGGTGAAGCCCGCATCCGCATCGACCCCGTGCACGCCCAGAAAGAGCAGATCCAGATGCAGCTGACGCACCGATGACGTGGCAATCGGGCCCACCAGCGCATCCGAGGGTGTCCGTTCCCCGCCGGTGAGAATGACCGTCAGCTTGGCGGCGGAGGCATGAAAGACATCCGCGATGCGCACGGAATTGGTCACCACCGTGAGGCCGTTCTTCTGGCAGAGCAGTTTCGCCAGCGCAAACGTGGTGGTGCCGGCGCTGAGGCCGATGGCCATGCCTTCCTGCGCCAGCGAGGCGGCTTCGGCGGCGATGGCTTCCTTCTCGTCCTGGGCCTGGGTGGATTTGAGCTCAAAGCCGGGCTCGTGGGTGCTGGCGCCGCCGTGGATCTTGGCACCGCCGTGGATTTTTTCCAGCCGGCCCGCGTCGTCAAGCAGATCGATGTCACGGCGCACTGTCATCAGCGAAACAGCGAACATGTCGGCCAGATCCGCGACGCGGACCACGCCCTCACGCGCAACGGCAGCGGCGATGGCGGAGCGGCGGGCATCGGCTAGCATCTGGGTTCCTCGCTTAGGGTCGGGGCGGGATCATGGGAGTCGACGGATTAGTGCTCTGGTGGGCTAGCGGTCAGTGGGCTGGTGGGCTGGTGGGTTAGACGGACGACGGCGGCGCGGCCGGCCGGTACGGTGAGCAGGGGTCCGACGGTCCCGCCGCTGAGCAGTTCCGTGCCGGAGATCTGCAGACCGGCGTCCCGTTCGCTGTGGTTGAGCACAAACAGCCAACTGCGGCCCTCCCGCGCACGCTTCACCACCTCGACCTCCGCCGGCAGGTCCGCGAGGACCGGACGGACGCCGGCCGCGGCGCTGATGCCCGCCAAGAGCTCGGACATCCCCTCGGCCGGGAGCGACGTCGCCACGTAATAGGCCAGGCCGCTGCCATGGGCGTTGCGGGTAACCGCCGGCGAGCCTGCCACCGCGCCACCGGTGAACACAGCAACGGCTTCGGCCGTCGTCGTCCGTCCCATTTCGCTCCAGATGCTTCCTTCGCCGAAGCTGCTCAGCGGTACCGTCGAGCCGGCCCGCAGCGGGAAGAACTCCTCGATCCGGACACCGAGCAGGTCGTGGAAGGCGCCGGGATAGCCATGACCGTGGATCGGGTCCATCCGGATGTGGTCATTTTCGTCCACGATGCCGGAGAAGTAGCCGACCACCAGGTGGCCGCCGCCGTCGACAAACCGTTCGATGTTGGCCACCCCCTCATCGGTGACCAGGTAGAGCATCGGCGCCACCACCAGCCGGTAGCCGGAGAGGTCATCGGTGCTGCGCCGGATGTCCGTGGTGATGCCGGCGCGGTAGAAGGCATCGTGCCAGCGGCGGGTTTCGGCGACGCTGTCCGCGTCAACGCTGGGATGCGAATCCAGTTCCGAGGCCCAGCGCGCATCCGTATCGTGCAGGATCGCGACCTGCACGTCGGCCACCGTGGAACCGGCGACCTCGGAGATGGAACGCAGCGCCTGTCCCAACTCCACCACCTCCCGCCAGATTTTGGTGTCCGTCCCGGCATGAGGCAGCATGGCCGAGTGGAATTTCTCCGCACCGGCGCGGGCCGCGCGCCATTGGAAAAACAGCGCACCATCGGCGCCGCGCGCCACATGCGCCAGCGAGTTGCGCAGCAGCTCGCCGGGATCCTTGGCGACATTGCGCGGCTGCCAGTTCACCGCGGACGTGGAGTGTTCCATCAGCAGCCACGGTTTGCCCTGCGACCAGCCGCGCGTCAGATCCGCCGTCATGGACAATTCCTGGAAGCTCCGCTCATCCGCCGCTATCAGGTAATGGTCATTGGAGACGATGTCCATGTGCCCGGCCCAGCGCCAGTAGTCAATCGGTCTGTCCAGACCCATGTTGAAGCCCATGAAATTGGTGGTCACCGGGTGCGCGGATCCGGCCCGGAGGATGTCCGCCTCCGCGCGGTAGCACTCCAGCAGCGAATCCGAGGAGAACCGCGCAAAGTCCAGCTGCTGGGTCGGGTTGAGCCAGGTACCGGACGTGCGCGGCGGCAGGATTTCTTCCCAGCCGTAGTAATGCTGCGACCAGAAAGCCGTGCCCCAGGCGGCGTTGAGTCCGTCCAGGCTGCCGTAGCGGTGCTGCAGCCAGGTCCGGAACGCCGCGGCCGCGTCGTCTCCGTAATCGGGCTGGTTATGGCAGCCGTACTCATTGTGGACATGCCACATAACGACGGCGGGATGGTGCGCGTAGCGCTCGACGATCGCCTTGGTGAGCGCGGCAGCGGCGCGGCGGTAGTCCGGGTTGTTGGCAGCAAAGGCTTGCCGAGAACCGTAACTGTGCCGGACGCCGTCGGCCGTCACCGGGAGGGACCGCGGGTACTTGTGGCTGAACCATGGCGGGGGAGAGGCCGTCGCATTGGCCAGATCAACGCTGATGCCGTTGGCGTGCAGCAGGTCCAGGACGCGGTCCAGCCAGCCGAATTCGTAGACCCCCTCGGCCGGCTCCAGCAGGGCCCAGCTGAAGATTCCGACACTGACCAGATTGACGCCGGCTGCGCGCATCAGCGCCATGTCCTCGGTCCAGACCTCCTCCGGCCACTGCTCCGGGTTGTAGTCCCCGCCGAAGGCCAGCTGCGGCGCCTTCTCGGTTCCGGTGGCGCCGAGCCGGGAAGTTACGTAGTCCATGCTCATAATTCTTTATCCCTTACTTGAACCCAGGGTCAGGCCGGCAACAAAGTGACGCTGCAGCAGCACGTAGACAACGAGCGTGGGCACAACGGTGATCATGGCACCGGCGGCCAGCAGGTTGTAATTGGATAAGAACTCGCCCTGCAGGTTGTTGATGGCGGTGGTCACCGGGAGCCTGTCACCGGATTGGATGAACAACAGCGGCCAGAAGAAGTCGTTGTAGATAAAGATCAGCTCCAATGTGGCCAGCGCGGCAATCGCGGGACGGCACAGCGGAATGATGATTTCCCAGTACTGGCGCCAAATTCCCGCGCCGTCCACCAGGGCCGCCTCGGTCAGATCGGAGGAGAGGGCCTTCATGTAGTTGGACAGCACGAAGGTGCAGAAACCGACCTGGAAAGCCGTGTTGACGGCAATGACACTGATGTAGGTATTGAGCAGGTTGCCCGAATCGCTGAACCAATACGGCAGGTCAAAGTGTTTAAACATGGAGAACAGCGGCGCTGCCAGGACCTGCGGAGGCAGCAGATTGCCGGCCGTGAACATGATCAGCAAGGTGATATTGAACTTCCAGCTGACCCGGCTGACGGCGAAGGCCATCATCGTAGAGAAAAACAGGACCAGAATAATCGTGGGCACGGTGATGATCAGGGAGTTGAGGAAATATTTGGGGAATCCGCCCTGATTCCATGCGGTGACAAAGTTATCGAAATTGAAGATCCCGCCAAGGCTGAAATACCCGTATTTGTCGGTGTCCGCCTTCGGCCGGAGGGCGGTATACAGGGCCCAGCCCAGCGGGATGAGCCACATGATGGCCATTACGGTCAGGAAAATGTGGGTCCCGTAATGACGCTTGCCCTTGCTGCCGCCGGCCGGTCCGCCGCGGCTCCCGGTCCTTGACTTGACAGAGGTTGCTGACGTACTCATTCGGATTTTTCCTTCCCGAAGGCGCGGGACAAGTAGAAGACAATGGGAACCAGCGAAATGACCAGCAGGATCACTGCCAATGCGGACCCGACGCCGATGACCTGGCCCTCGCCCACCAGATTCTGGATCACCAGAGCGCTGATGAGTTCCAGACCGTTGGTGCCGCGGTTGATGACATAAACAATGTCGAAGGCGCGCAGGGATTCGATAATGGTGATCACGACGATCACGATATTGATCGGACGCATGGCCGGCAGCACCACACGGAAGAAGGTCTGGTAGGCGTTGGCCCCATCCAGGGCCGCGGCCTCCTTCAGCGACGCGTCCACGCCTTTAAGGCCGGCCAAGTACAGGATCATGACGTAGCCGGCATGCCGCCACGTGGCGGCAATGAGTGCGGCCCAGATATTGACGTCCGAATTGCCGAACCAGTCCACCGCCTGAGGCGTCCCGGCGGTGCCCAACAGGAAGTTCAGCAGGCCGTTGTCTTTTTGGTAGAACAGCTGCCAGATGACACCGATCAGGGCCAGCGAGAGCATCACCGGCATGAAGAAAATACTCTGGTAGATCTTGCTGCCGCGGATATTCTGGTCCAGCAGCACAGCGAGCAACAGTCCCAGTGGCGTGGCGATGAGAGCCAGAAACACCAGCCAGAGAACGTTGTGCTGCACTGCCGGCCAGAAGGGCGGGTAATCATTGAAAACGTAGTTGTAGTTATCCGTGCCGGCGGCCTTGATGTCGGAAAAATCCAGGCCGTTCCAGCGGACGAACGACAGCCCGATGGAAAGCACCGTCGGGATCCAGATCAGCACCAGCTGGATCAGGGTCGGGATGCCGACCATGATGCTGAGGACGATCTTGTCCGTGCGGGACATCCGCCGGACCTTGCGGTTCCGGCGGCGTCCGGCCGGAGCCTTCTGGGGAACCAGCGCCACCGGGGATTGGGTTGACGAACTCATAGCAACTCGTTTTCTGCGCGAATGGATGGAATCGACGAATGCGCCGCGGTCAAGATCCGGCCGCGCCGTCTACGAGCCCTTTACTGGGCGGCGTACAACTGCTTTGCCTGGGCTTCAAGGTTCTTGACGTCCACGGAGCCGTCCTTAATGAAGGCCTGCAGCGCCGGAATCATCACGTTGTTCGCCATCGCGGGAAGGGCGTCCCGGTCAAAGAACTGACTGATGCTCTTGGCGTTGGCAATCACGTCCGCGCACTTTTTGTTCAGTGGACTGAACTTGGACTGGTCTGCACCCTTCACGGTGGCGATGTTGGACGGGTCCACGGCGGCATAGGCGTCCTGGCCCTCCGCGGTGCCCATGAAGGCCATGAAATCGTGCGCAGCCTGATTCTGGCCGCCTTTCTTGGACAGCAGCAGCCCATCGATGGGTGCTTCAACGGCATCCATCCCTTCCATGGCAATTTCCGGGAATGGGAAGAAATCGATGTCCGCCAGCACCGCCGGGTCCGTGATTTGCTGGGTGACAAAGGAGCCCAGCAGGTACATGCCGGATTTCTTGTCGGCCAGGGATTTGGCGGAGTCCTGCCAGGTCATGCCCAGAGCGCCGGGGTTCTGGTAAGGCAGCAGCGCCTTCCAGGTATCGAAGACGTCGCTGACCTTTTTTTGGTCCCAGGACTCCTTGTGGGCGGTGAGGTCCATGTGGAACTGGTAGCCATTGAGGCGCATATTGATGTAGTCGAAGGTGCCGAACGCGGGCCAGCCGTCCTTGTCGGCGAACTCAATGGGGATGATGCCATCCGTCTGCATCTTGGCGCACAGCGTCTTGAGCGCATCGAAGGTGGCGGGAACCTCGTAGCCCTTCTCCGCCCAGAAGCTCTTGAGGTAGAAGAAGCCCCAGGGGTAGTTGTAGTTCGGTACGAAGTATTTTTTGCCGTCCGGACCCGTGGAGGCCTTCTTCATGGCGTCGGAGAAGTTCGCGCCGATCTTGTCCCAGACGTCGTCGACGGGCGTCAGCAGGCCCTTGCCGGCGTAGTACTGCATCCGGTAGCCGGCAAACCAGGTGAAGGTATCGTCCGGGCTGCCCTGCAGGTAGGTGTTGATTTTGTTCTGGAAATCGTTGTGCGGAACCACATTCGTCGCCACTGTGATGCCGCTCTTTTTGGTGAAGGCATCCGTCACGGCCTTGTAGGCGGCCTTCGGGACATCATCGGAGGAGCCGGAACCAAAGGTCAGCGACTTCGAGGTGGTGGCGGCGGCGCCGGGCCCGCTGCCACCGGTGCAGGCGGAGATGAGCGGAATGCCGGCAAGGCCGACGGCGCCGACGCCGAGGGTCTTGAGCAATGTGCGGCGGCCCATGCCCGTCCGGTTGATATCGGCGGCAGGGCGCTCTTCATTTGGTGACATGATTTCTCCTTGAAAGACATGCAGCTGTGAAGCGGATCACATACCAGTAAGCATAAAAGGATCAAAATCGAACGTCAATGCTCAAAAGAAATAATTTTCGATCATCTTGTCACGTTTGGGTCACGGCCCTAAATAGCTGAGGTGCGCGCGATGGGGGCGTTATTGGCGAAACGGCCCCGTCGTGCGCACCTCAGATTGGATGCGGTTACTTCTTGAGTGACTCCGCGATCTGTTGCATCACGGAGTTGTCCGCCAGCGTGGACGCGTCACCGACGTCACGGCCCTCCGCGACATCCTTGAGCAGCCGGCGCATGATCTTCCCGGAGCGCGTCTTGGGCAGCTCCGGCACCACCAGGATGGTCTTCGGCTTGGCGATCGGGCCGATTTCCTTTCCGACGTGGTTGCGCAGCGTGGTGACGATGTCCGGGTCATCGACGGCGGAGCCGCGCAGAATCACGAACGCAACCACGGTCTGGCCGGTGGTTTCATCGGCGGCCCCCACCACCGCTGCCTCCGCCACCGAGGGGTGGCTGACCAGGGCGGATTCGATCTCGGTGGTGGACAGGCGGTGTCCGGAGACGTTCATCACGTCGTCGACCCGCCCGAGCAGCCAGACGTCGCCGTCGTCGTCGAATTTGGCGCCGTCGCCGGCGAAGTACATCGAGTCGAACCGGGACCAGTAGGTGTCCTTGTAGCGCTGCTCATCGCCCCAGATCCCGCGCAGCATGGCCGGCCACGGCTCGCGGATCACCAGGTAGCCGCCGGAGCCGTGCGGCACCGGCTCGCCGAGTTCATCCACCACGTCCACGGCGATGCCAGGCAGCGGTGTCTGTGCAGACCCGGGCTTGGTGGCGGTGACCCCGGGCAGCGGCGCCACCATGATGGCACCGGTCTCGGTCTGCCACCAGGTGTCCACAATCGGGGCCGGGTGCTCCTTCTTCTCGCCGTTCTTGCCCGCATTGGCGCCGATCACGTCGCGGTACCACATCCAGGCCTCGGGGTTGATCGGCTCGCCCACGGAGCCGAGCACCCGGATGGAGCTCAGATCGTACCGGCCGGGGATCTCGCGGCCCCACTTCATGCAGGTTCGGATCGCCGTCGGCGCGGTGTAGAGGATGGAAACCTTGTACTTCTCGATCAGTTCCCACCAGCGGCCCTGGTGCGGGGAATCCGGCGTGCCCTCGTAGATCAGCTGGGTGGCGCCGTTGATCAGCGGCGCATAGGCGACGTACGTGTGCCCGGTGACCCAGCCGACGTCGGCCGTGCACCAGTACACGTCCGTTTCCGGGTGCAGGTCAAAGACGGCCTTGTGCGTGTAGGCGGCCTGCGTGAGGAAGCCGCCGGTGGTGTGCAGGATGCCCTTGGGCTTGCCGGTGGTGCCCGAGGTGTACAGGATGAACAGCGGGTGCTCTGCATCATGCCCGACCGCGGCGTGCTCGGCGGAGGCGGCGCCGACAGAGTCGTCCCACCAGAGGTCCCGGCCTTCCGTCCAGTCGATGTCCTGGCCGTTGCGCTTGACGACGACGACGTGGGAGACGGTGTGCCCGGGTGCGGTCAGCGCGGCGTCAACGGCCGGTTTGAGCGAACTGGGCTTGCCGCGGCGGTAGGTGCCGTCGGCGGTGACGACCAGCTTGGCCTCGGCGTCGTCAATGCGCGAGCGCAGCGCGTCCGCGGAGAAGCCGCCGAACACGACCGAGTGCACGGCGCCGATCCGGGCGCAGGCCAGCAGCGTGATCACGGCCTCGGGGATCATCGGCAGGTACACGGCCACGCGGTCACCCTTGGCGACGCCCAGGGCCTCAAAAGCGTTGGCGGCCTTTTTGACCTCCTCGGTCAGCTGCGCGTAGGTGTAGCTGCGGGTGTCGCCGGGCTCGCCCTCAAAGTAGATGGCGACCCGGTCGCCCAGGCCGTTTTCAACGTGCCGGTCGAGGGCGTTGTAGGCGGCGTTGAGCTGACCGTCGCCGAACCACTTGGCAAACGGCGGGTTGGTCCAGTCGAGTGTCTGGGTGAAGTCCTTGTGCCAGGACAGCAGCGCGCGGGCCTGCCTGGCCCAGAAGGCAGGCCGATCCGCGGCGGCCTCCTCGTATTCGCCGGCCTGGACGACCGCGTTGGCGGCGAAGTCGGCGCTCGGCGGGAACCTGCGGTTCTCATGCAGCAGGTTTTCCAGCGTCCCACCCTTGTTGCTGGTAGCGGTATTGCTGCTGGCAGCCGAAGCCGCGGTCGTGTCCTGGGACATCTCTAACCCTCTATTTCTTCCCTACGGGTGCCGGCGGATGGTGGCATGACTGCGACGTGCATATCCGCTGATGGGTCTGCACCCGCCGGCACGAAGTTTGGTTCCGTTTTAAACCTTAGCGCGGCGAAGCTGCCGCGTGGCGCCGGTCACAGGATCGGGCGGCGAACGGGGGCGAATCTGCGCTCAAATGTGTCCCGGATCACCGTGGAGCGTCCCGGACGGCCGCGGCGACGGGGCCGTGGCAGGAGATCCTGCTAGAGATGTCCGGATTGTGTCATTAGGCTGTAATAGAACCGTGACTCGTCAACGACAACCGCGGGCCGTCCTCGACGAGTCCCCAACAGACACACCGGCCGGCTGCAGGACCGCCGCCCGGTTAGGAGCAGCTAATGACAGAGCAGCAATTCGGCGCAGGACACGGTGCCGCAAATAACCCGAAGGACACCGGCACTGGCCCTGGCAAGAAGGATGCGCACGCCGGAAAAGATGCGCACGCGGCATCCGGTGCCACGCCCGCCGCTTCGGCGGGCATCCATGGGGTACCCGCCGGCACATCCGGTGCGGCTGCCGGATCGGGCGCCGGTTCGGGCGCCACCGTAACGTCCAAGGATGCCACCCTATCGTCCATGGACAGCACCGTAACGTCCACGGGCAACCCGGCGGCGGCTGGTTCACATCAGGGGGCAAAGGCGACGGCGGGCCAGAGCGAGGCGTTGCTGGGTCCGCTGACCCTGCGTGATCTGGTGGCGCTGGGCTCTGTCGTGGTGATCTTCATCGGCTCCCTGCTCCCGCTTTTCCAAGCCAATTATTACCTCAATATGTGGAACGGCTTCTCGCTGTACTTCCTTGCGATCGGCATTTTGCTGCCGCTGCTGGTCGGCGCGCTGTTCCTTAGCCGCCGGTTGTCGCCCGGCGCGAAAATCCGGGTCGGGTCCCTCTCGGTGGACCAGTTCGGCTCCGTGGTCGCCTCTTTCGCCGCCGTTTTCTTCTTCCTGTACACGGTGACGGATTTCCGGTTGGCCTTCCTGGTGGGTCTGATCGGTTCCCTCGGTCTGCTCGCGTCCACCGTTGCCGCGCCGTGGCTGCCGTTCTTTGCCGCCGATTTTGCGGACCGCGCGGAGGTACCGGCTCATCCGGTGGCCCGGGACCTCGTGCCCGCCGCCGCCAAGCCCCGGGTCGCCAAGCCGGCCGCTGCAGAGTCGAAGCGGCACCCCGCCGCGCGGGTCCACGGCGGCGCCGCCAAGACGGGCGCCGCCAAGACGGGCGCCGCCAAGACGGGTGCTGTCGACGCCGGTCAGCACGATGCCGGTCAGCGCGACGCCGGTCAGCGCGACGCCGGGACGCCCTCCGGGTCCGGACTGCATCAGCGCGACGCGGTCGACGCGCCGTCCGCGGCAGCCGGGAACAGCACGCCGGCAGGGACCGAAGCACCAGCCGGTCAGTCCCGCACACCTGACACGGCCGCGCCGGCGGGTGACGCCGTCGACCGTCACCCGCGCGCCGGGAGCGCAGCCGAAGCGGCACCCCGGACGTCCGTGAACCCGGCCGTCCACGCCGGGACGCCCGCAGCCGGGGAAAGCGTCGAGAGCCATCCGGCTCCGGAGAGCATCGGCGCCACGGTCGACCCGTCGTCGCGCACCGAGACCGGGCACGGGCATGATGAAAGGCCCGTCTATGACGCGTTCTGGTTCGCCGTGGACCGGCCGCGCCCCGTCGTCGATGAGACCAGCGGTGCGTTCGCGTACAACGTCGAGCCCGGCACCTGGATCCTGGCGCTGCAGGACCGCGGTCATGACTTCCTGGTGCAGAACACGGAGGGCCGCGTCGGTGTGCTGCGCGATCTGAGCAATATCGAGCGGGCACCGGCGAGCGACTAGCCGTTGGCCCGTCGCCCGCCTGCCGCTGACGGCTTGAACGCCGGTGAAACACCACTGGCGCTCAAGCGGCGTGCCCGCAAGATCAACCGGCTGCTCGCAGAGGCCTACCCGTATGCGCACGCGGAGCTTGATTTCCGCAACCCGTTCGAACTGGTGGTGGCGACGGTGCTCTCCGCGCAGACCACGGATGTGCGGGTCAACCAGACGACGCCGGCGCTTTTTGCGAAGTACCCCGATGCGCGGGCGCTGGCGGAGGCGAACACCGCGGAGCTGGAAACCATGATCCAGGCCACCGGTTTCTTCCGCGCGAAGACGCGGAGCCTGATCTCGCTGGCCACGCGGATTGTCGATGAGTACGACGGCGTCGTGCCGGGCCGGTTGGAAGATCTGGTGACGCTGGCCGGCGTCGGGCGAAAAACCGCGAACGTGGTGCTGGGGAATGCCTTCGGAATCCCGGGGATCACCGTCGATACCCACTTCATCCGGCTGGCAAGGCGCTTTGGCTGGACGGCGTCGGCGGATCCGGTCCAGATTGAATCCGATGTCGCGGAGCTGTTCGATCCGGCCGACTGGACCATGCTGTCGCACCGGGTGGTTTTCCACGGACGCCGCGTCTGCCATGCCAGGAAGCCCGCCTGCGGAGCCTGCCCGGTGGCGACGCTTTGCCCATCCTACGGTGAGGGCGAGACGGACCCGGAGAAAGCGAAAAAGCTGCTCAAATACGAGCTGGCACCCGGTAACGAGGAACTGCTGGCCCGGATGCTCGCGGACGTCTCGCGTGCGGCCGAATATCGGCAGGAATCCCAGCGGTTGGCGCTACGCCAGGCACAGTTGGGGAGCGCAGCACAGTTGGGGAGTGAGGCACAGTTGGGGAGCGCAGGACCGTTGGGGAGCGCGGCACAGTTGGGGAGCGCAGGACCGTTGGGGAGTGCAGGACCGGAGACTGGGACAGGGCCGGAGACCGGGCAGTGAGCGTGTACGCGGATCTGGTCTCACTGGGCCGGTTAGCCTCTTCCGGGGCACTAAACGATGTAGGGGAGGACCGCTGGCCGCGCCCGCTGGATCCTGGGAACGCCCGCAAGGCCGCGGTGCTGCTGTTGTTCGGGGCGCTGGATTCCGTTCCCGCCGCTTCCGACAAACCGCTCGCCCCGGCGTCGCTGGACGTACTGCTGATCGAGCGGGCCGCGACCCTGACGGATCATCCGGGCCAGGTCGCCTTCCCCGGCGGCGGAGTCGAGCCCGCGGATGCTTCCGTGGATGCGGCGGCGCTGCGCGAGGCGGTGGAGGAAACCGGGCTTGATCCGGCCGGCGTGGAGATTCTGGGCCGGCTGCCCGAACTTGCCCTGCCGGTCAGCAATTTCATGGTGACGCCGGTGCTGGCGTGGTGGCACTCACCCTCGCCCGTTGCGGTGGTCGATTTTGGTGAATCGTCGCAGGTTTTCCGCGTACCGGTGCGCGACCTGCTGGATCCGGACAACCGCTATACGGCCACCCTGAGCCGTGGCCCGCGGACTTTCAGCAGTCCCGCGTTCCTGGTCAACGGCGTCGTCGTCTGGGGTTTCACCGCCGGCATCCTGAGCCGGGCCTTCGAAGAGCTCGGCTGGTCCGTCCCTTGGGATGCCGGCCGGGTCATCCCCGCGCCCCTGTGACACCTCACTGGCCGGCCCAACTGCGCTGCCCGCGACGCCGCTGATCCAATTGCACCGCACGCGCCCGCTGCAACCCCGTTGCAGGCGGCGGCAACCGGACGGGAGTGGTCATTTGGCATCGGCGTAGGAGTCGACGACGGTGATGTTGACGGGAAACTCGATCGGAATTTCGCCGAAGAGTAACCGTGTGGCTGCGCGGGACGACTCCTCCACCAGCCCGCGGACGGTGTTCACCAGTTCGTCGGGCGCGTGGACCATCACCTCATCGTGCAGGAAAAAGACCAGTTCCGCTTCCTTTGCCGCTCCCGCCCCAGCCCCGGCACCGCGCACCCGCGCGCGGTCGGACGTCAGGGCGCGCAGCCGCCGTCGTAATTCAGCCAGCCAGCAGGCGGCCCAATCCGCGGCGGACCCCTGCACCACGAAATTGCGGGTGAAACGCCCGCGCGACCGGGCCGTGTTTTCCGCGCGCCGCTGTTCCTCGGCGGTGCTGCTGCGCTGCGCGGCGAGCCAATCCGACGACGGCGGCGGACAGCTGCGTCCCAGCCGGGACGTCACCAACTCACCGCGTTCCCCGGCCCGCGCGGCGGCTTCGACAAAGCCCACGGCATCCGGATATGTACGGGTCAGCTGCGCCATCAGCCGGCCGGATTCACCGGTGGTTGCCCCGTAAATGGCACCCAACAGCGCGACCTTGGCCTTCGCCCGGTCCCCGCCGAAACCCTGGGCGGCGATCCCGGCATAAAGGTCCTTGTCCCGGGCCGCCTCCGCCATCCGTGTGTCCCGGGCCAAGGCCGCCAGCACACGGGGTTCCAACTGGGCGGCGTCAGCAACGATCAGCTTGCAGCCAGGATCGGCGTGCGCGGCGCCGCGGATTTGCCTGGGTATCTGCAGGGCTCCGCCACCGCGCGAGGCCCAGCGGCCGGATACCACGCCGCCCACGACGTATTCGGGGCGGAACCGGCCGTCGGCAACCCACTGATCGAGCCAGGCCCAGCCGTTCGCGGCGTGCAACCGGCTGATCTTCTTGTAGGCCAGCAGCGGCCCGATGGCCGGGTGCGCAATCTGCTCAAGTTCCCAGGATCTGGTGGTCTTCGTCTCGATGCCGGCACGGTGCAGGGCGCGCATCAGGTCCTGCGCGGAATCCGGGTTCAGGCCCGGGGCATTGAGCTCCTCTCGGAGCCGACCGGCCAGGAATTCGAGCTTCTCCGGCCGCCGTAAACCGGACGGGCGTGGTCCCAGATGATGGGTGAGGATCTGCTCGTGCAGATCTGCGCGCCACGGAAGTCCGGTGTGCCGCATCTCTGCTGCGATTAATGCGCCTGCGGACTCGGCGGCCAACAGCAATGCCAGCCGCCCGGGCTGGCCGCAGCGGCGGACGGCGTCCAGCTGAGCGGTGAATTCACGCCGCAGCGCGTCGATGTCCGGACCGTCCAGCGCGGTGGGCTGATCAAATAGGCTGTCCTGGTTTGGGACTTCGGGGCGCGGTTCAAGGACGTCATCCAACGGCACGGGCGCCGTTTTGCCGGCATAGTCGGTGCCGGCGGTGAACGACGAATAGATCAAGATGTTGCGGCATAGCGCGACGTCATGGCAGCGCTCCACACTGACGCCGGCATCCAGCAATTGCGGATACCAGCTCTGCGCCCGGTTCCATACCCAGCGCGGCCGCTGATCGTGTTCCAACCTGCGGACGGCCGCCGGCAGGTCGGACAGCGCCAGGGTGAGTTTGGCTCCGGCGGCCTCTGCAGCGGCGTTGAGAGGGAGGATGTCCACCAACGGGCCGGTGCGTGCGGGATGGCGTTCGGTGCCGGCGGGGGCGGCGTCCGGGGTGAAGGCGGCCAGCAGCAGATACATGTCTCTATTGTCCCCTGTGCGGCAGCACGTCTTTCGGTCTCTGCGCACCGTCGTTTCAAAGGTCCTGAAACAAATCGTGACCACTCGTGGGCGGCGGGATGGCGTGCTGCCCATGGCCCGGGCTCACTCCTCCTCCACGGGCACTCCCGGGCCGCCATGGATCAACATTCTCGCCGCCGGAGACGGATTGCTGCTGATCGCGGCGAAGACTAAGACAATGCCGGAACAATCGATAGCCAGGGTACGCAGCGCGGGGCGCCTGCCGAGCGGGACCGCAGGAGCCGGGGCTGCGCATCAGGCCGCTGCCGAGTACTCGGGTAATCCGGCCGCGTGGCTGCCGACGCACGGCAATCGGGTGTTCCTGGTGACAGATTCCGGGCCGCTGCAGGATGAGATCGGGCGGGTGGCCGCAGCGGCCGCCGTCGGGCTGACGGTGATTTCCACGGTGGAGGAAGCGGGCGACGAGTGGGACGCCGCTGCAGCCGTTTTGGTCGGGATCGATGTGACATCGGGTATCCGACGGCGGCGTGGCCCGACGCTGCTGGTCGGATTCTCCGCAGAGCGGGAGCAGCTGTGGCGGCAGGCATCTCTTTCCGGCGCGGACCGCGTCGCCGCGCTGCCGGAGGCCGCGGAATGGTTGGCGGAATTCCTGAGTCAGCTGCGCGATCCGGCCGCGGAAGGTTTCGTTCTTGGCGTGATCGGAGGCTGCGGCGGGGCAGGTGCGTCCACGCTGGCGGTCCTGGTGGCCGCCTGTGCCGCGAGGGATGGGATCAGGACGCTGCTGGTTGACGGTGATGAATGGGGAGGAGGTCTGGATATCGCCGTCGCCGCCGATGAGCCCGCGGGACTGCGGTGGCCCGATCTGCTCGCCGCGTTAGGCACCATCAACCCCGACCAGCTGGCGGCCTCGCTGCCGGTCGTTGCCGGATTCTCGCTGCTCTCATGGGGCAGGCGCATGCCGGACAGTGCGCCTGACTTTGCTGCTGGGGCAACCGGTGCCCAGGTCCTGCGGTCCGCCCGCCGCGGTTATGAGCTCGCCGTGGTGGATGTTGGCCGCAGCCGGGATGCGCTATCGGCGCTCGGACAGCACTGCGATCAGCTGCTTCTGGTGCTTCCGGCGCAGTTGCGGTCGGCGGTAGCGAGTGCACGGCTGCTCAATGATCTTCCCTCGCTGCCGACGGCACTGGTCGTCCGCGCGCCGCTGCGTGAAGGCCTGGATACGGAACTCATAGCTGACTCCGTGGGTTGCGCCGTCCTCGGGATTATGCCGTTCCTGCGCTCTGCGGCAGCCGCTGCCGAACGCGGTCAGCTGACCGAGCTGGCCAAATCCCGTCCGGTCAGGCGGCTCTCCGACCGGATTCTGGCCGGACTGCGGGGCGGCCCGGGATGACCCGCCATTCACAACGCCCGCGCCGGCGCCCCTTGGATGAGACGCTCCTGGATACGGTGCGCCGCGCCGTGCTGTCGGAAGCCGGGCCTGTCACCCCGCTGCGCGTCGCCGCCGCCGTACGGGACAGCGGACGGCTCTTGGGGACGGCCGGGTCGCTGGCCGCGGTGGAGAGCATCAACGCCGAGCTCAGCGGGCTTGGACCGCTCCAGACATTGCTCAAGGACCCAGAAATCACCGACATCTTTGTCAATGGCCCGCGGTCGGTGTGGGTGGACCGCGGTCAGGGGGTGGAGGCCGTTGACATTTCCTTTACGGGCGAAGATCAGCTCCGGGCGCTGGCTGTGAGACTAATTGCTTCCGGCGGACGACGGCTGGACGACGGGTCACCTTGCGTCGATGTGAGGCTCGACGGCGGCTTCCGGATTCATGCGGTTCTGCCGCCGATTTCTGCGCAGGGGGTAATCCTCTCGGTCCGGATCAGACGGGCCGAGGTATTTACCCTGGACGAGCTGGTGACCTCCGGGTTTGCCGAGCCGGGCATCGCTGCACTCCTGCGCGCCGTCGTCGGCCGTCGGCTCAGTTTCCTGATCAGCGGCGCGACCGGAACCGGCAAAACCACCCTGCTCTCGACCCTGCTTGGACTGTGTGAGCCGCGTGAACGGTTGGTGCTGATCGAGGACGCCGCGGAGCTCGAACCGGATCATCCCCACGTGCTCACACTGGAGGCGAGGCATGCCAACGCGGAGGGTGGCGGGGCCGTGGATCTTACCGAATTGGTGCGGCAGGCCCTGCGGATGAGCCCGAGCCGGCTGATTGTGGGAGAGTGTCGTGGAGCGGAGGTGCGGGAACTGCTCTCCGCGCTGAACACCGGCCATCGCGGCGGCGGGGGTACCATCCATGCCAATAGCGCGTCCGATGTCCCCGCGAGGCTGGCGGCTCTTGGCGCGCTCGCTGGCCTGAGCACCGAGGCGGTGGCACTTCAGGCGGCCAGCGCGCTCGACGTGGTGCTACACCTCGAACGCGGTTTCACCGGGCGCCGGGTGGCGGAAATCGGAGTGGCGGCCCTGACCGACGGCAGGCTCGAGGTCATACCCGCGGTGAGCGTCAGGGATGGATCGTCCGGCGGTGGGCATGCCGGCCGCCGCCGTTCCGCAGCGGCGCCGGAGCTTTCGGGACCGGCGGCCGACCGTACCCGGTCGCTGATGTACGGAGCGGGCTGGGAGCAGCTCCGGGACCGGCTGGTCGGCTCCGATCCAGGCACTCCTTCTCCTGCCGACGTGGCAGGCGACGGCGATCAGATCCCGGCGCGGGGCAGGAGAAGCGGGTGAATCTGGTCCTGTTGTTCGTTTTTCCGGCGTTGGGCTGCATGGTCCTTTCATTGTCCGGTACCCGGTGGAGGAGCGTTGTGCGGGAGCCGGGGATGCAAGCGGACCCGTGGACCGATCCTGTCGCAGAGGGCGGCGACGGAAGCCGCAGGCCTGGCCGTGCACTCCGGCGAAGAATGCGTCAGCTGTTCGCCGTGCGACCGCCCGCGGCGGAAACCGCCGAAATGGCGCGGTTGGTCCGCGAATTATCCGCCCTGCTCGCGGCCGGTCGCGGCGGCCAGGATTTGTGGGCGGATCTGTTGGCGGCCCGGGTTGCGGCGGTTCCGGGTGGCAGCAGAGCCACGGCTTCGGACGAGCCGCTGTTTTTGGCAGACGGCGGTCATGGACTCAACGCTCAGCTCCTACAGGCAGCGTATCGGGCCACCGTTGTGGGGCTCAGCGCCAGTTCGGCAATCCGGGCCGGCTGCGCTGCTGCAGGAGGCGCGGCACATCAAGGCCCGCAATGCAAGCACTGGCAGGAGCTGGCCGCCTGTCTGGATGTTGCCGAGATAAGCGGGTCTCCGCTGGCCGCCGTGCTTCAGCGGTACGCCGCCGGACTGGAGTCGGAGATGGATGCCGCTGCCAGCAGGGAAACATCGCTCGCCGGGCCTAAGGCAACCGTCCGGCTGCTGAGCTGGCTGCCTCTCCTGGGCCTTCTCCTGGGAATGCTCATGGGCGTTGACCCGTTGGCCGTCCTATTCGGTGGTCCGGTGGGCTGGTCCGCGCTCGCCATCGGAGTTGGTCTGATGGCTGCCGGCCGATTCTGGTCCAGAGCCCTCATCAGAGCAGCGGCACGTGATGCGCCGTGATCGGCGGGCTATGGCTGGTATTTGTCCTCCTTTGCGGGGCATCCGCGTTGCTGCTGTCGCCCGCGGGGCGTGGCCGCTGGCGGCGGGACACCTTTCGGCAACGGGCCACCGAAGCGGTCATCGAAGGCCCAGGCAGCGGCATCAACGACGTGCCGCTCATGCTGGAACTGCTAGCGACCTGTCTGGATGCCGGGCTCCCGCTCTCCCGCTCCTTGGAACTCCTTTCGGCGGTGACAACGGCACGGACGCGGGAGGGCCTGATCACAGTGACCGCAGGCCTGAATATCGGTGCGTGCTGGCAGATGTCCTGGCGCCCGGTCCGGAACCATCCGCAATTGGCTGGCCTCTACCAGGCGCTGACCTTTGCCGCCGTAACGGGTGCGCCCTCCGCCGGCCTGCTTTACGCTGAGGCGGCGCAACTGCGCAGGACCGCGCAACGCGATTCCGAACGCCGTGCGGCGGCCCTCGGCGTCAGGCTGGTGATCCCCTTGGGGCTCTGTTCGCTGCCTGCGTTTCTTTGTTTAGGTGTTGTTCCCGTGGTCGTGGCAATGGTGCCATCGTTCCGCTGATAAAGACAGGCCCTCCACAGCGCTTACCGCCGGCGCCGAAGTGCACCTCTTTGCCTCTGTCTCTGTCGCTGCCGCGCCCGGACAGGGAACGTTAACGAATGCCGCCCGAACGGTGGTCCGGATCGTCAAGGAGAATCAGATGGCAAAGCTAACGGGAATAAGCACCGCCGGAGCAGGGAAGGAAGACCCGTCGGAGAGCGGGTATCTGAACGTCTCGGAAATCTATCCCGGAGCTGCCGCCGGATATCTGGTCGAAGAATCCGGGCGGTTGAGACTTAAGGACTCCGAACTGGGAATGGCGACGGCGGAATATGCGATTTGCACGCTCGCGGCTGTGGGTTTCGCCGGGATCCTGGTCGTGATCCTGAAAAGCGACGAGGTGCGCGGCTTCCTGCTCAACATCATCCGCGCCGCTTTGAGCCTGCCGTGACGATTGGACCGGCGGATAGACCCTTCGGGAACGCCCGGAATCGCCGACACCCACGAACTCATCCTGGGCCCGCCCGTCGCCGGAACATTGTGCCGGGCCGCTCCAAAGGTGGCCGGCAGCGAGGGTCGGTGACGGCCGAGCTGGCGGTTGCACTCCCGTCGCTGACCGTTTTGCTGGCATTGCTGTTGCTGGCGGCACTGATCGGGGTGACGCAGCTGAGGGTGGAAGAGTCTGCGCGTTCCGCCGCACGTGCCCTGGCCCGGGGAGACCCAGCCGCCACCGCCGTGGCGATCGCGCGGCAGATCGCCGGAAGCGACGCCACGGTGGATGTCAACAGCGCGGACGGCTATGTCCGAGCGGAAGTCAGTATGAGGGTCTCCGGGCCGCTGTCGGGTCTGGTGAGCTGGCCGCTGACAGCGGAGGCGGTGGCCCGGCAGGAATCCGGGCAGAACGGGGCACGATGGCCGGCTCCATGACGCTGCCAGATACCGTCCGGTCCGGCGCCAGGATATGGACGGGCACGAGCACATCGTCACGGAGCGGGCGTCCCGATGGCGCGGACAGCGGCCCGGACAGCGGCTCGGGCACGGTCCTGACCGTTGGAATGGCGTTGGTACTGCTCATGCTGCTGGCCGCGATACTGCTGCTGGTCCAGGCCGCCGTCGGTGCGGAGCGGGCCGCCACGGCAGCCGACCTCGGAGCGTTGGCGGGCGCCGATGCGGCCCGGGAGATCATTGCGGGTGAACCCTGCGGTGTGGCGGAAGACATCGTGGTCCGCCATCATGCCGAAATGGTCAGCTGCAGCGTGGAAGGGACCGACGGCGCGATTGTCGAGGTCAGAACGAGAGTCAATTTGACGGGTCCGTTGGGGTCGGCAACCGGGCACGCCCGTGCCGGACCGCCGCCTTAATACGACCGGGGCGCTGTGCTGTACTGTCCTGACGGGCCGGGCAGTGGCGGCCCGTCGGCCATGGCTGCTCCGGACAATAGGATATCAATCAGCTGTACGGCGCCTCCCTTATCCAGCGGATTGTTCTTGTTGCCGCATTTGGGGGACTGCACGCAAGATGGGCAGCCCGCCTCGCATTCGCAGGCGGCGATAGCATCACGGGTGGCCTTGAGCCAGATCCGGGCGGCCTCAAAACCGCGTTCGGCGAAACCGGCCCCGCCCGGATGTCCGTCATAGACGAAAATGGTCGGCTGACCGGTGTCCGCGTGGATTGCGGTGGATACCCCGCCGACGTCCCAGCGGTCACTCGATGCGACGAGCGGCAGTAGACCGATGGCGGCATGTTCGGCCGCATGCAGGGCCCCGGGGAACTGCGGTTCCACTAAGCCTCCGGCCAGCATGGCCGAGTTGTCCAGCGTGAACCACACCGCCTTCGTGAACAATTCACGGGCACCGAGCTCGAGGGGTTCTTCACCGAGCACCTCGTTGGAGACAAACGCCTTGCGCTGAAAGGAGACTACCTGGGTGGTGACCTGCACCTCTCCGAAGTGTATTTCCACCGGGCCCCAAAGCTCGTGTCGTAGGGATTGGCGTACCTCGATCTGGGTGACGTCCCGGGCGGTGGTGTAGTAATCCGGATTACCGCGCCGGACGACGGCACAGTGGTCCTGCTCATTGAGTTCTTCGACCACAAAGGTTTCGCCCTGATGGACATAGACGGCCCCCCGGTGTGCCTGGTAATGGGACTGAGGGGAGTCCATCGTGCCCAGCAGCGAGCCGGTCTCAACGTCGACAATACTGATCGGCCCGCCGCCGTCGGCCCGGAGGTTAACCATGCCGGCAGCGCCCTGCGGATGGGTCCAGAACCAGCCAGCGGGTCGGCGACGCAGGTAGCCCTCCGCGACAAGCTGGTCCAGGAGCTGCGGTGTTGCCGGTCCGAACAGGCCCAGATCAGCGGGGCCCAGCGGAAGCTCGGCGGCGGCGGCGCACAGATGCGGACCCAGGACGTACGGATTGGACGGGTCGAACACCGTGGCTTCCACCGGAACATCGAAGATGGCTTCGGGGTGGTGCACCAGATAGGTATCCAGCGGGTCATCGCTGGCCACGAAGGCAGCAACGGCGTCCTGCCCGGCGCGGCCGGCACGGCCGATCTGCTGGAAAAGGGAAGCTCGGGTGCCGGGCCAGCCGGCAATCAGCACGGCGTCCAGACCGGAGATGTCAATGCCCAGTTCCAGTGCGGATGTGCTGGAGACTCCCAGCAGTTCGCCGGAACGGAGGGCCTTCTCCAGTGCACGCCGTTCTTCGGGCAGGTAGCCGGACCGGTATGCCGCGATGCGCTGCGGAAGGGTGTGGTCCACCTCGTCCAGCAGCCGCTTGGCAATGCCGGCTATGGTCTCGGCGCCCCGTCGCGACTTGATGAAGGCGATGGTTCGTACCCTGGCCGCGACCAGATTGGCCATCAGATCGGCAGTTTCGGCGATGGCGGTGCGCCGCGCCGGCGCACCGTTTTCGCCCCTGAGTTCCAGCAGCGCCGGCTCCCAGAATGCCACGGTAGTGGAACCGTGCGGGGAGTAATCCTTGGTTATGGCGGTCACCGGGGCCCCGATCAGCCGGCCGAAGGACACCTCCGGGTCGGAAGATGTCGCCGACGCCGCGATGAAGACCGGATCGGCTCCGTAATACGCGCAGATCCGGCGCAGCCGGCGCATCAGGTTGGCCACATGGGAGCCAAAGACGCCGCGGTAGCTGTGGGCCTCATCGATGATGACGTATTTCAGCCGTCTGAAGAATCTGGCCCACCAGGTGTGGTTGGGTAACACGCCAAAATGCAGCATGTCCGGATTGCACAGGACAAAGTTGGCATGATCCCGGATCCAGCGGCGCTCCGCGGTCTCGGTGTCGCCGTCGTATGTCGCCGCCCGGATCGTGGGCAGGTGCAACGAGCTGATGGCAGCATACTGATCGGCCGCCAGCGCCTTGGTCGGGGAGAGGTAAAGTGCCACTGCTCCGTCCGGATCGATTTTTCCCGGTTGCGTCAGCACGTTAAGCTCCGCGCGGTGAACGATGTCCAATGCGGGTAGTTGGTACGCCAGCGACTTCCCGGATGCCGTACCGGTGGCAACGACGACGTGCCGGCCATCGTGGGCCAGCTGCGCGCCTCGGACCTGGTGTTGCCACGGTTCGTGCACGCCCACGGTGGCGTAGGCACCGATGATGTCCGGATGCACCCAGTCCGGCCACGGCGCTGTGACGGCCGCCCGCGCCGGGATTTTCCGCACATGCTGGAGTTGCTCCGGAGCCGGGCCGCGTCCCAGCAGCGCAATCAGCGAGTCATCCAATGCCACCTATGTATTCTGTCACCCGCCGCCGGCAACCGATGCGGTCCGCCCTCCACCGCGCCAAATACCCGCCGCAGGCAGCACGTTCGGCCCGCAATCCCACGCGGACGCTGCCGGATGGCCCGGAACGGAGCATCCGCTAAAAGGTTTGGTTCAATAGGGAGATGAAAACCTCAGAGCCCGACCGGAGCCGGGAACCGTTTGCCGTGCCCGGGCCGTATCTGCTGCTCCTGACCGGTGCCATCGCGGCACTGCAGCTGAGCGCACAGTTCCTGCGCGACAACGCCGTGCTGCTGATCGCGGTGTTCGCTGTCGTGACGGGCGCTGCGCTCCTGACGGCAAGACTGCTGGCGGGCTCCGGACCTTTCCCCAGGATGTGGCCGGCGGCCAACTCGGTACCCGGGATCAAACGCGACGGTCTGGGCCTGCTGCTGGCCATGGTGATGTTCTTCCTCCTTCCGCCCCTGGTGATCGCAATCCTGGCACCGCTGCTGGCGGCACTGTCGTTGCCGTCGCTGCTGCAGGCAGTGCTGCTGTGGGCGGTGCTGGTCGGCGCTTTGTCCCTCGTCTACCGCGGAGTGGAGGCATTCTTCAACCGCAGGATGCGCCGCTTTGCCGCAGCGGCGACCCGCTGAATTTGCAGCCACCCCGTAGGCTTAAATGCGTGGCTTTGAACCGAATTGTGCTTTTTTACGGCTTTATCCCCGTTGCGGACCCGAACGCGGTGCGGCTCTGGCAGCGTGCGCTGTGCGAAAAGCTGGGCCTGCGCGGACGGATCCTGATTTCCGCGGACGGCATCAACGCGACCGTCGGCGGCGGGTTGACCGACATCAAACAGTACCTCAAGACGACCCGCGAGTACCCCGGCTTCAAAAATATCGACGTCAAATGGTCGGAGGGGTCCGCGGCGGATTTCCCCCGGCTAAGCGTGAAAGTCAGGGACGAAATCGTCAGTTTCGGCGCACCGGGAGAGCTCAGGGTGGACGGAACCGGCGTCGTCGGCGGCGGAACGCATCTCAAACCCGAGGAACTGCACACGCTGGTCGCGGACAAGGGCGATGACGTCGTTTTCTTCGACGGACGCAATGCCTTCGAAGCGCAGATCGGCAGGTTCAAAAACGCCGTGGTCCCGGATGTGTCGACCACTCACGACTTCATCAAAGAGCTCGATTCGGGTAGATACGACGCTCTCAAGGACAAGCCGGTGGTGACGTACTGCACCGGCGGTATCCGCTGCGAGGTACTCAGCTCGTTGATGGTCAACCGAGGCTTCAAAGAGGTTTACCAGCTCGACGGCGGGATCGTCCGTTACGGCGAAACGTTCAAGGATGAGGGGCTCTGGGAGGGCTCACTCTACGTCTTCGACAGACGGATGCATCTGGAATTCAGCGAGAACTCCAAAACCATCGGCGTCTGCGTGCGCTGCGCTGCCCCGACCAGTAAGTTCGAAAACTGTTCCAACCCCGGCTGCCGCAATCTGGCACTGTACTGTACCGGGTGCGCCGCCTCCGCCCAAACGCTGCTCTGCCCGCAGGGCTGTCGCTGCCCATAAACTGATGATCGTGACTGATTCTGCGAACACCCCGGACGCTCCCGTCAGCGAAAATCCGGCGCTGCTGGCTGCGCTGGCACGCGACCTGACCGCGCTGAATTACACCGTGGACGGCGTGGAGTCGCTGTTGGGCGCGGAGGCGTACCAGGCGTTTACCCGGGATCAGCCCGTCCCGGCGCTGCTGAAAACGGCGTCCTTGAAAACCGGGGACGACGGCGCCGGACTGGCCGCCGTCGTCAGGCTCTGGCTGCTGGCGGAACCGGTGCCCCGCAGGACGCTTGCGGCCGCCCTGCCGGAAACCGGGGTGGATACGCTGCTGGAGCTGCGCCTGGCCGAACCCGCAGCGGGCGCAGCGGGCGCAGCGGGCGCAGCGGTGCGCGCCGCCGTCGACCTTCGACCCTACGGCTGGCCGGCCACCGACGGCAGCGGCGCGGCGGATCTGTGGGTGGCCAGCGATCTTGGCGCCTATCAGCGCCCCGGTGTGCTGCGCCGGGACCACGTGCTCGGCATCGGCCAAGCCTCGCTGACGCTGGCGCAAAGCATCGTGCGCACCCCTGTCGAGCGTGCGCTGGATGTCGGCACCGGCTGCGGGATTCAGACCTTTCACCTGCTGCGCCATGCCGATCAGGTGGTGGCGACCGATATTTCCGAGCGGGCGCTCGCTTTTACCCGCTTCAATCTGCTGCTGAACGCCCGCGAACTCCGGTTGGATCCTGCGGATCTTCAGGCGCGGGTTCAGCTGCGCCGCGGCAGCCTGCTGGAGCCGGTCGCCGGGGAATCGTTCTCACTGGTCGTCTCCAACCCGCCGTTTGTGATCACGCCCCGGCGCACGGGCGAGAGCGCCGCGGAGCAGTTCACCTACCGGGACGGCGGACTGCCGGGCGATGAGATTGTCGCGGAACTGGTGCGTGGACTGCCGGCGGTGCTGGCGGCGGGCGGGACCGCGCAGCTGCTCGGCAACTGGGAAATCCACGCCGCCGCCGCGAGAGCCGAGTCCAACGGACCCGACGCCGCCGCCGCCGGGCTCCCGGGCACCGGCTCGTGGCATGCCCGGCCGAAATCCTGGGTACCGGAATCGATCGATGCCTGGTTTATCCAGCGCGAACAGGTGAGTCCCGGACAGTACGCGGAAACCTGGCTGCAGGATGCCTCCGAGTCCCGGGACCGGGCACAGTATGCGGCGTCCTATGCCGCGTACCTGGACGACTTCACCTCACGCGGAGTCAGCGGAATCGGCTTCGGGCTGATCTGGCTGCGCAATCCGGCGGAAAAATCCGCCGTGCCACGGATCCGGCGCTTCGAGGAAATTCTGTACCCGATCGAACAGCCGATCGGCACGCACCTGGGCGCCGCCGTCGGGCATGCCGACTGGCTTGCCGGACTTCCCCCGGAGCGTCTGCCGGACACCTGTCTGACGGTGGCCGAGGACGTCACCGAGGAACGCCACCAGCGTCCCGGAGCCGAACATCCCGGGGTGATTCTGCTCCGTCAGGGTGCGGGGCTGCGCCGGACCAACCTGCTCAGCACGGAACTGGCCGGTTTCGTCTCGGTCTGCGACGGTGGGCTGACGGTCGGACAGATCATTGGCGTGCTGGCGGCGCTGCTGGGCCGGGAGGAAGACGGCGCTCCAGCCGAAAATTTCACGGCGGGGCTGCTGGCGGACGTCCGTAATCTGATCCTGGACGGTTTCCTGCTCCCCGCCGCCCAACTGGCCAGCAGATATGGCGCTGATGGGGCGTTATTGGAGCCATAAGTGCTGGCTGGTTGGGGGTGGGGCGGGCATGCTTTTTGGGGCGCGAATGCACGTTAGGCGAGAAAATATGGTGAACTAGGCTCTCGGGGGGCTGAGTCTGCCCACCTAATCTGTCCCACGTAGGAGTACCGTGCCCAGCAAGGCAACAGCTGCCAAGCCGAAATCCGGCAAGAAGCTAGTCATCGTCGAGTCACCCGCCAAAAGCAAGACCATTGGCAAGTATCTTGGCGAGGGATTTGTGGTCGAGGCGTCCATCGGTCACATCCGTGACCTGCCCCAGCCCTCAGACCTCCCCGCAGAGCTGAAGAAGTCGTCCATCGGCAAGTTCGCCGTCGATGTGGACAACGGGTTTAAGCCCTACTACGTCGTCTCGCCGGACAAAAAGAAGAAGGTCGCCGAGCTCAAGGCTGCGCTCAAAGATGCCGACGAACTTTATCTCGCCACTGACGGTGACCGCGAAGGCGAGGCAATTGCCTGGCACCTGCTGGAGGTACTCAAACCCAAGGTGCCCGTGTACCGGATGACGTTCGCGGAAATCACCAAGGAATCCCTGCAGCGCGCCCTCGCCAGTCTGCGCGAACTGGACACGGACCTGGTGGATGCGCAGGAAACCCGCCGGGTGCTGGACCGTCTCTACGGCTATGAAATTTCGCCCGTGCTCTGGCGCAAGGTCTCCCGCGGGCTCTCCGCCGGACGTGTGCAGTCCGTTGTCACCCGGATGGTCGTGGTGCGTGAGCGTGAGCGGATGGCCTTCCGGTCCGCCTCGTACTGGGACCTGGCGGGTTCCTTCACGCCGCTGGACTCGAACGAAGCCTTCAAGGCCAAGCTGGCGTCCCTGGACGGCCAGCGCGTCGCCTCGGGCCGCGACTTCAACGACGCCGGCGAGCTGACCGGCAAAAACGTTGCGCACCTGAATGAAGAAACCGCCAAAGCCGTAGCGTCCGCCCTGGAGAAGGCCGATTTCACCGTCCGGTCAATGGAGCACAAGCCGTACACCCGGCGGCCGGCCGCGCCGTTTACGACGTCGACGCTCCAGCAGGAGGCCGGCCGCAAGCTGCGCTTTTCCTCCAAGAGCACGATGCAGGTGGCCCAGCGGCTGTACGAAAACGGGTACATCACGTACATGCGTACGGATTCCTCGGCGCTCAGCGATGAGGCCGTCAACGCCGCGCGCCGGCAGGCCGCCGAACTGTACGGCGCAGAGTTCGTGCCGTCGGCCAAGCGGGTCTACGCCAATAAGAGCGCCAACGCGCAGGAGGCGCACGAGGCCGTCCGGCCCGCCGGGGATTCCTTCCGCACGCCGGCCCAGGTGGCCAGTTCGCTCAAGGGCGACGAATTCAAGCTCTACGAACTGATCTGGAAGCGCACCGTTGCCTCCCAGATGGCCGATGCCAAGGGCTCGACGGCGACAATCCGATTGGGTGCAGCCTTTACCGGACCTGCCGGGAAGCAGGACGCGGAGTTCTCCGCGTCCGGAACGGTGATCACGTTCCGCGGCTTCCTGGCCGCGTATGAAGAGGGCAAGGACGAGGTCCGCGGCTCGGAAGATTCGGATGGGGACCGACGGCTGCCGAACGTGGCGGAAAACGACGCGCTGCGTGCCGCCGATGTGGCGGCGCTCGGCCACGAAACCTCGCCGCCGCCGCGCTTCACCGAGGCCTCGCTGACCAAGGAAATGGAAGAGCGCGACATCGGCCGTCCGTCCACGTACGCATCCACGCTTTCGACCATCATGGACCGCGGTTATGTACGCAAACAGGGTTCCGCGCTGGTGCCCAGCTGGGTGGCATTCTCCGTGGTCCGGCTGCTGGAGCAGCACTTCACGGACTACGTCGATTACAAATTCACCGCCGGCATGGAAACCGGTCTGGACCGCATCGCCAAGGGTGAGGAAGTGGGTGCCAACTGGCTCAAGCGCTTCTACTTCGGCGACGATCATGACGCCGGTCTGCTGAACATTGTGAACAACCTGGGCGAGATCGATGCCCGGGAGATCAATTCCATTCCGATCACCGACAGTATTACGCTGCGGGTCGGGAAGTTCGGGCCGTATCTGGAAAGCTCCGTTCCCACCCTGGACGAAAAGACCGGGGAGATCATCGAGTCCGCCCGGGCAAATGTCCCCGAGGACCTGGCCCCGGATGAGCTCACCGCCGAAAAGGCCATCGAGCTGATGAACACCGCTGCCCCGGAGGAACGCGTGCTGGGAACCGACCCGGTGACCGGGCGGTCCGTAGTGGCCAAGAACGGCCGCTACGGTGCGTATGTCACCGAGATCATCCCGGAGCAGACGGCGGAGGAACTGGCCAGTGCGCCGGTGGAATACTACAAGAACGGCAAGCCGAAGCCGCCGAAAAAGCCAGTCAAGGCCAAGCCGCAGACCGGATCGCTGTTCACATCGATGACGGTTGAAACGGTCACTCTGGACGAGGCTCTGCGGCTGATGAGCCTGCCCCGGGTGCTTGGAGCTGACGCCGAGGGCAACGAAATCACGGTGCAGAACGGGAGATTCGGGCCCTACCTGAAAAGGGGGACGGACTCGCGCTCGATCGGCACCGAGGAGGAGATCTTCACGATCACCCTCGAGGATGCCCTCGCGATCTACTCGCAGCCCAAACAGCGCGGCGCCCGGGCCGCGGTTGCGCCGCTGGCCGAATTCGGTGAGGACCCCGTCTCCGGCAAGGCCATCGTGGTGAAGGAGGGGCGCTTCGGTCCGTACATTACCGACGGCGTCACGAACATTACCGTTCCCCGGGATACGTCCATGGAGGAACTGACGCGCGAACGCGCCGTGGAGCTCTTGGCCGACAAGCGGGAGCGGGGTCCGGTCAAACGGACCACCAAGGCGCCGGTCAAACGCAAGGTCGCCGCGAAGAAGTAGGGGCCCGGACCCGCGGCGGGTGGCACCATGCTCCGCCCGGGCGGGAACGGGACGTCAGGGTTGCAGTTTGGGATCCGGGCAGGCGTCGGTTAACGCGCCGGGGACGGAACGCGCAATAATTGGCAGATGCGACTTGGCGTCCTCGACATTGGTTCAAACACGGTCCACCTGCTGCTTGTCGACGCGCACCCCGGTGCCCGTCCGGTGGCCTTTGCCTCGCACAAACGCTCGCTCTCCCTGGTGCGGTACCTCGATTCCGCGGGCAACATCAGCGATGCGGGGCAGCATGAACTGATCGAATTCATGCTGGAAGCCTGGGAATTCGCGGCCAAGCACAAGGCCAAGGACCTGCTGGCGTTCTGCACCTCGGCTATCCGGGAGGCTACCAACGGGGCCGAGGTGCTGGCCCGGGTGCAGCGCGAGACCACCATCATGCTGGAGGAACTCACCGGCGAAGAAGAAGCGGAGATGACATTTTTCGCCGTCCGCCGCTGGTACGGCTGGGGCGCGGGCGCCATCCTGAACCTGGACATCGGCGGCGGCTCGTTTGAAATCGCGATGGGCCACAACGAACTTCCGCAGATCGCCAACTCGGTCGCGCTGGGGGCCGGCCGACTGACGCTGGACTGGCTGCCGGAGGATCCCCCCAGCGCAAAGAGCGTGAAGGACCTGCGCAAACACGTTCGTGCCACGCTCAAGGAACCCGTGGCCGAGACCCTGAAACTGGGGACCCCGAACCTCGTCACCGGCTCGTCGAAGACATTCCGGGCGCTGGCGCGGATCACCGGCGCCGCGCCCAGTTCGATGGGCCCGTATGTGCGGCGCGACCTGCTGCTCTCCGACCTTGGACTTTGGACGCAGAGGCTGGCGGCAATGTCCGCCGCGGACCGGCTTCACCTTCCCGGCGTCTCCACGGCCCGCGCCCATCAGGTGCTGGCCGGTGCCCTGGTCGCAGAGGCGGCGCTGCAGTTGTTCAAAGTGCAGAGCGTGCAGATTTGCCCCTGGGCGCTGCGCGAGGGACTGATCCTGCGCCGGCTCGACCAGCTGGTTTTTGACGGCCCGCTGGCACCGGCGGCACATATTCCGATGCAGCAAAAACGCCTGGCCGAGGCCGGATAGGCAGCGATGACTGAGACAGAGGGCAATGTGGCCCGGGGGGAGCGGAACGCCGGCCGGCATATCCCCGTCGCGCTTTCGAGCGCCTCGGTCTACCCGCTCACGGTCCATGATGCCTTCGCCGTTGCCGCCGATCTGGGCTACGACGGCGTCGAGGTGATGGTGACCCACAACGCCGTCAGCCAGAATCCGGACGCGCTGATCGCCCTCAGTGAGCGCTACCGTCAGCCCGTGCTCGCCATCCACGCACCCACCCTCCTGCTCACGCAGCAGGTCTGGGGCAGCGCCTGGAACAAGATCGAGCGCTCGGCGCAGATGGCCGTGAAGGTGGGTGCCGACGTCGTCGTGGTTCATCCGCCCTTCCGCTGGCAGAACGACTACGCCGAAACGTTCGCCCATGGGGTGCGTGATCTTTCCGACTCCTACGGGATCCGGATCGCGGTGGAGAATATGTACCCGTGGCGGGTGCGCGGACGGGAGGCGCAGGCGTACCTGCCGCACTGGGACCCGATCGGGCAGGATTACGACGACGTCACCTGGGACCTCTCGCACGCCGCCTCCGCGGATGCCAGCAGCCTTGACGCGGTCAAGCGGCTGGGTGGCCGGCTGCGCCATCTGCACCTGACGGACGGCACGGACTCCGGCAAGGATGAGCATCTGGTACCCGGCTACGGCCGGCAGGAATGCGTGGAGGTGCTGACGTATCTGCGCAACAACGGGTTCGATGGCGCCGTGGTCGCCGAAATTTCGACGCGCAAGGCCAAGGGTGCGGGGGAACGCGAGGAATGGCTGGATGAAACCCTGCAGTTTGCCCGCCGCCATCTGGGTCAGCTGCCGGCGGACTGATTCCGGCGCCGGGTTCATGTACCCGGCGCTGATTCCCCCTTGGTTCCGGGACTGCAGACCTTGGTTCGAGGGTCCCTGCTCGAGGGTCTTAAACGAGGAAGCGCCGGAAAGCGGTGACCGATGATTGGGGGGAAACATCGGCAGGCTCTCCGGCGCAGTGACCGGAACCGGACGAACCGGAACCAATCGCATTCACTCGCACCTTTATGGGGTAGTTATGACTCTAATCAACGATCCTGAACAGCACCTGTCCTCAAGCTGGGAATAGGCTGGCAGTTGTTGTCTGCGGGGCCGCGGTGATGTTACGGCGGCGAATCGCCCGCTGTGAAAAGATGGCTTCATGATCAAAAGAATCGCATTTCTTGGCTGCGGGTCGATGGGCGAGGCAATCCTCGCCGGCCTGCTCGGCTCCGGGCTCAAGCCGTCGGCGGTGGTGGCAACCGTCCGCCGGGTCGAGCGGGCCGAGGAGCTGGCATCCCGGTACGGCATCACCGCGTTGGCCGGTGCGGAGGAGCCCGACGCCAACCCGCTGGCGGTGCAGGGCGCCGATGTTGTGATTCTGGCCGTGAAACCCGTGGGCATAGCCGGGCTGTGCCGCGAGATTGCGCCCGCGCTCGAGACAGGAACCGTGCTGATCAGCGTGGCGGCTGCCGTTTCCCTGGCCCAGCTGGCAGCGGCCCTGCCGCAGGATCAGCCCGTGGTCCGCGCCATGCCCAACACGCCGCTGAAGGTGAGCCGCGGCGTCGTCGCCCTTTCCGCCGGCCACGGTACGACGTCCGGGCAGCTGGCACTCGCCCACGAGGTGTTCGCTGGTGCAGGCGTCGTGCTGGATGTGCCGGAGGACAAACAGGATGCAGTGTCGGCCATCAGCGGCTCCGGGCCGGCCTATGTTTTTTATCTCGCGGAAGCACTTGTGGCGGCGGCACAGGAATTTGGTCTGAATGAGGATACGGCGCGGATCCTGGCCCGCGAAACGGTGGCGGGCGCCGGTCTGATGCTCACCGAACCCGGCGCCGATCCGGCCGTGCTGCGCCGCGCCGTGACCAGTCCCGGGGGCACCACCGAACAGGCCATCGTCACCTTTGAGGCGCGTGGGTTTGCGGCCGTCGTCGCGGCCGGTGCGAAGGCGGCGGCGGCGCGGGCGGCAGCCATCACCGAAGAGCTGGCGGCCCGCTAGTTCCGTAGGGTTTCCGGCCCCGGTTTCGGCACCGGCCCCCGGCACCGGTTTCAGCACCGACACCGGCCCTCGGCACCCGCCCCGGGCTGTCAGGGGCGGGCCGCGAAACGCTCCAGCAGGTCCACATGCCCGGAGACGATCAGCATGTCCCGTCCGGAAACCTTGGTGTCCGGCTGTGCGTAGGTGAAATCCTCTCCGGGCGATTTCACGCCCACCACCGTGATGCCGTATTTGCTGCGCACCTTGGACTCCTCCAGCGTGAAACCCTGGGTTTCCTTGGGCGGGTACATTTTCACGATGGCAAAATCGTCGTCGAACTCGATGAAATCCAGCATCCGGCCGGAAACCAGATGCGCGGCGCGGACCCCGGCATCGGCCTCCGGATAGATAACGTGGTTGGCGCCGATCCGGGTCAGGATCTTTCCATGCGACTGGGTGATGGCCTTGACCCACAGGTGTTCGATACCCAGGTCCACCAGATTCACGGTGATCAGCACACTGGACTCGATGGACGTGCCGACACCGACGACGGCGGAGGAGAAGTCCTGCGCGCCCAGCTGGCGCAGCGCATCGATGTTGGTGGCGTCCGCCTCCACCACATGCGTGAGCGTTCCGGCCCACTTCTGCACCAGCGCGGAGTCGCGCTCGATGGCCAGAACCTCCCGTCCCTGTTTGACCAGTTGTTCGGCGGTGGCAGCGCCGAAACGGCCCAGCCCGATTACCAGGACCGGGGCGTTGTGGGGCGGGCGGCTATTGGAGGGGCGCGGGTTGGAGCTGGATTTTTCAGCCAATGATCGGCCTTTCTTCCGGGTAGTGGAACAGCTGACGGCGTTGGCGCAGGGCAAGCGCCGCGGCCAGCGTAATGCTGCCGATGCGGCCGGTAAACATGAGGATGGACAGAACATAGACCCCGGCCGGGGGAAGCTGTGCGCTCAACCCGGTGCTGAGCCCCACCGTCGCGAAGGCGGAGATGGCTTCGAAGAGCACCCGGTCGAGACTCTGACCGCTGATGGCCAGCAGCACTCCGGTCGCCACCATGACCAAAGTGGCCCCCATCATGGTCACCGAGATCGCCACCCGCAGCGTACCCTGCGGGATGGTGCGGCCGTAGATCTTGACATCATTGTCGCCGCGGGCCTCGGCCACGATGGCCAGGAACATCACGGCCAGTGTGGTGACCTTGATGCCGCCGGCCGTGGAGGCAGAACCCCCGCCGGCAAACATCAACGCATCCGTGAGCAGCATGGTGGAGGAATTCATCTGGTTCATGTCCACCAGGCTGAATCCCAGCGACCTGCTCATCACGGAGGCAAAGAGGGAGTGGGTGACTTTGTCGCCCACTCCCATGGACCCGATGGTGGCGGGATTGGACCATTCCATGACCCCCCAGAGAACGGCCCCGGACACCAGCAGAATCAACGAAACCTGAATGGTGAGCTTCGTGTGCAGGTTCCATTGTTTGACGTGGAACCTGGCGCTGAGCAGGACCATCAGCACCGGAAAGCCGAGGCTGCCGATAAAACCGCCCAGCATCAGCGGAATCAACACCCAGAGATCGTTTTCATAGGGCACAACGCCATCGGAATGCGGCGTAAATCCGGCATTGTTGAAGGAGGAGATGGAATAGAACACCGAATGCCAGATGGCCTGTGGAAAGCTTTCGCCCAGGATCATGAACCGTGGCGCGAGCATCAGCGCCAATGCGATTTCGATGCACACGGAAGTGGTGATGACGATCCGCAGCAGCGTGCCGACCTCGCCGAGCCGACCGGCGTTCATGGCCTCTTGGGCAATCAGCTTGCCGCGCACACCGAGGCGCTTGCTGACCATGAGAGCCATCAGAGAGGCCAGCGTCAGAATGCCGAGCCCGCCGACGAAGATGCCGATCAGGATCACCAGCTGGCCAAAGAAGGTCCAGTGCAGGGCGGTGGACACGGTGGTGAGCCCGGTGACGCAGACGGCCGAAACCGCCGTGAACAGCGCATCATGGATGGGAGTGACCTCGCCGCTCGTTGCGGCGGCGGGCAAGGAGAGCAGCGCGGTGAAGAGCAGAATGACCAGCGCGAAGACGGTCAGTGCCAGCCGCGCCGGCGAGCTGTTGGCCACACGGTCCACGAAGTCGCGGGCCGCGGTGAAGCCGAAGCGGGCAGAATCTTCGCGCGGGTGCCAGACATACTGACTCTTGGCCATGCGTGTCCTGTCCCTCCTATCCTGGTCGTTCCGGCAGTGCCTGGTCGTTCCGGCAGTGCCTGGGAACGCGGCCGGTCCGGGGTAATGGCTCTGTTGAGTAGTAAACCACCTTTTGGCCCGCAACCAGCGCGCGTGGTGCCGCAGGGACGCGCGACGGCGGCGGGCATGGTTTAGGGCGCGGGCGGCGGGGATGGTTTAGGCGCGGGCGGCGGGGATGGGCGACGGCGGCAGCGACGGTTTTGGACGCGGGCGGCGCAGTGCGTCTAAATTGGGTAGCCTGTGAGGGATGTCATCGATCGCCAGCACGGAGCCAACGGCCGTCCCGACCAGCATAGTCTGGAGCGAAGCCATGACCGCGTACAACTTCGGCGCGGAACATCCGATGGCCCCGGCACGGCTGGAGCTGACTGCCCGGCTGGCCGATGCCTTGGGGCTCTTTCAGCGTCCCGGGCTCAGCATGATCGAACCGATCGTTGCCACCGACGCCCAGCTGGCCACGGTGCACAGCGGCGAATACATAGCAGCCGTGCACGGTGTCAGCCTCAACCCGGACAGCCCGGATCCGGCCCGCGGACTGGGTACCGAGGACGATCCGGCGTTCGCCGGGATCCACGAGGCCAGTGCGCGGCTGGCCGGCGGGTCCTGGGTTGCGGCCGAAGCCGTGCTGTCCGGAAAAACTGTGCACGCGGTCAATTTCGGCGGCGGCATGCACCATGCCAGCCGGGACAAGGCCAGCGGCTTCTGCATCTACAACGATGCCGCGCTCGCCGTCCAACGGCTGCTCGACGGCGGGGTCCGACGGGTGGCGTATCTGGACATCGACGCCCACCACGGCGACGGAACCCAAAGTATTTTCTGGAACGACCCGCGCGTGCTGACCATCTCGCTGCATGAAAGCGGCCTGACCTTGTTCCCGGGCACCGGCTTTGCCAACGAGATCGGCGGCCCGGACGCGCCGGGAACCGCCGTGAACGTCGCCCTCCCCGCACATACCGGTGACGCCGGCTGGCTGCGTGCCTTCCACGCCGTCGTGCCCCAGCTGGTGGAGGCCTTCGAACCGGAAGTGATCGTCAGCCAGCACGGCTGCGACTCGCACAAGGACGATCCGCTGACGCACCTGAACACCAGCGTGGACGCCCAGCGTGAGGCCGCGCTGGCGATTGCGCGGCTGGCGGCCCGGGTGTGCGAGGACCGCTGGATCGCCACCGGCGGGGGCGGCTACAACGTCATCAGCGTGGTGCCCCGGGTCTGGAGCCACCTGATCGCGATTTCAAACGGCGTCCCGCTGCCGCTGAAGACCGAGGTTCCGCAGCGCTGGCGGGACCATGTGCTTCAGCGGTACGGCCGTGCAGCCCCGGAAAGGATGGGCGACGACGTCGACCTCTGGTGGCGCTCCTGGGAGGTGGGGTACAACCCCAATGACGCGGTGGACCGCACTGTGATGGCCACCCGCAAGGAAGTTTTCCCGCTGTATGGTCTGGACCCGTGGTTCGACTGACCGGTGTTGGTCACGGATGCCCTCGTGCGCATATATCGCTAACGGGGCTTCGCCCCGGCCCGACGAGGCGTGGCCATCCCGCCTTGGGCGGTGGGCTCCGGCCGGGCAGGGTGACCCGTGGCGGGTGAGCCGTCACG